>Ga0316603_10000014_pt1 | contig 281429 bp, 245 predicted proteins | sample OWC_soil_day10_n_FD_207649 | JGI IMG/M metagenome (GOLD analysis project Ga0316603, IMG submission 207649) | Wetland soil microbial communities from Old Woman Creek delta, Ohio, United States - OWC_soil_day10_noCT | ecosystem: Environmental > Terrestrial > Soil > Wetlands | place: USA: Ohio...
GCACATCGTTGCCCGCGTTGCCATACAGCACGTCGTTTCCTGCGCCGCCGAACAGCGTGTCGGCGCCACTAACCCCACGGATCTCGTTATTGAGCCCGTTGCCCGTGCCTGTAAAGTTGCCGACACCAAAAAACGTCAGGTTTTCCACCTCCGCCCCCAGCGCATAGCTCGATAGCGTAGTCCGCACCAAGTCGATACCCGTGCCTTCAATCACCTGATCGGCAACGTCATCAACATCATACGTATCATCACCGTCATCTCCCACCATCGTGTCAGCGCCCGTACCGCCGTTCAGCACATCATTGCCCAGACCACCAAAGAGCAAGTCATCACCCGCCAAGCCGTTCAGCACATCATTCCCGGCCAAACCATCGAGAACATCCGCTCCCGCCGTACCATTCAGCGTATCCGGTCCGGCTGTCCCTGTAGCAACATCTCCCACCACATCCGTCACCGCCGAAACAATCTGTTCCAGCGTCCCCCCGGCATCCGTGTAACTTGCAACAAACCGTAGCTGCAAGCCAACCTGTGCCTGGAAGGGGGTGAAAGTCATGGCGGTGGCGCCGGCGATATTCGTGAAAACCGCTCCGTTTCTCACTTGCCACTGATGGGCGATGGGCGAGACGATTCCGTCCGGGTCGGTAAAGGCATCCGTCGCCGTGAGTTGCTGGCCTTCCGTCGGCGTCGTGTCGTTGATCGAGACGCCACCAACGGGTAGGTCATTGACACTATTTGGTGCCACCAGCGCAGTGCGTGCCGAAAGTGCAGTTTCGAGAACGCCATTCTGGTCTTCATAAACTCCCCGCACGCGCAGCGCCAGGCCTTCGAGATCGGCGGTTACGGTGAAGGTCGGGCCGCTGGCTGACTGATTGCCGATTCCGGTAACGACGATGATATCTTCGAACAAGCCCGATCCTGCCACCCGTTCAACCTGCCAGAAGTAGCCAATGGTCCCGGTGATGGCGCCACCGCTGGTGGTATTGTCCGCATCGCTGAGGCCGGCGGCCGACGCGCTCAACAGCGAACCGACTTCCGGCGTCGTGTCGCTGATCGCCAGCAAACCCACCGGGCCAGCATTCAAGCCGGTAACCAGCTCTGCCGCTTGGTCGTTGAACTGCAAGCGCTCGATATTGCGCAGCAGGTCGGCGCCGTCGATACCGGTGGCGCCAACGGGAATATGCGAGATCGCGATGAAGCCATCGCCGTCGATATCGGCGCCGACCACGCTGCCGAAGGCCCCTTCGATGTCGTAGTTGCCACGCAGGTCGGAGAACAGGGCCGTGTCGTAATTGAAGCCGCCACTTCCCGGCAGGACTTCACGCTGGATGACCAGTTGGCCGGCACTGTAGGTACCGTTCAACATCAGCGGGACCAAGGGGGCCATGCTGTCGAAAGTGGCGATCTGTGGGCCGCTGCCGTCGGCATTGGCATGCACGCTGATTCGCACATTGAGCCAGGCGTCGCCATCGATGAGGTCGTTGCCGCCACGGCCTTCGATGATATCGCTGCCGTCGCCGCCGAGGATGATGTTGCCGGCGCCAAAACTGTCGTCCGCCGTACCGGCCAGGCCATCATCGCCATTGCCGGCGCCGCCCACCAAGGCCCGCAGACCGCTGACCAGGTCGAAATTGGTCAGCACGCTGCCCCGGGCGCCGGAGAGCGCGATCTGGGCCGCATCGAAATCATCGCCGCGCAACAGGTCGCTATGCGCCGATCCCGACAGCCCCTCCACCGACGAGAAGCGGGCAACGATGCCGGCCGCCACGGGAAGCGGCCCGATGGCCAGGGCGCGGACGTTCATGTCCATGCTCACCCCGGCCGGATCGTCCTTGAAGGTGGTCCAGTCAAAACCGGAGGCCCCGAGGTACTTGTCACCGTTGTCGGCGCTGCCGACCATGATGTCGTCGCCGCCCTCGGCGTTCATGATGTCAGGGCCGCCGGTGCCGAGGAAGACGTCGTTGCCGATGATCAGGTCGCGGGCGAAGGGATCGAAGTTGTCGCCCGGATTGCCATCCAGGTTGCCGTGTTCGAGCCAGTCGTCGCCCTCGTTGCCCATGTCCTGTTCGTTGGCATCGGAACCGAGAATAAAGTCGTTGCCCGGGCCGCCGAAAGCTTCCGAGGCGTCTTGGCCGGTGACGATGAAGTCGTTGCCGAAACCGCCGAGGATCAGGTTGAGACCGTTGCCGCCCTGGATGACGTCGTTGCCGTCGTCACCCTGGATATTGTCGTTGCCGCCCAGGTCGGTGATGATGTCGTTACCGGCCCCGCCGCGCAGATTGTCGTTGCCGTAGCCGCCGTCCAGGCGGTCGTCGCCGCCGTCGCCCCAAAGCGTGTCGTCGTCGGAGTCGCCGGCGATCAGGGTATCGTTGCCGGCGGTGCCACCAAGAGTCACCGTTTCTGCCCCGGTGTAGCGCAGGTAATTGACCTCGACTCCCGGCGTCGTCGGATCGTCACGCATGACGAGTGGCACCAGCGGATTGCTGCCGAGCGGATCGGCGCTGGCGGCGAGATCGTCGGCGGTGCCCAGGATGCCGTCCGGGCCGGGGATGACGCTCTCGTTGTACTGGCGAGACTGGTCGGCCTCGAGAATCAGCGAAGTGAGGAAAATCAGACCCGGCAGGTGAGTGGCATCGGTATTGGCCATCACCAGCTTGGCGAATGAGTTGTTCTCCAGTTCGGTGACGAAATTGAGGCCGGCGGTGCGCTCCAGATAATAGAAACGGTCGCCGTTCTGCAGCTTCTCGAGCTGGTCTTCAAAGACGAAGTTGAAGGTCGAGCCGAGCATGCCGCCGAAGGGCATTTTCTCTTCGGCCAGGCCACCGACCCAGAAATCGACGTCGTCCAGACCGGTGGTGGTGACGCCGTTCGCACCGCTCGCCCAGGCGCCGGTACTCATCAGGAAGTCGCCCCGGTCGGCCGGCGCGGTGGCACCGCCGAGGACGATGGCGGTCGCCGCGGCCCGCTTGTCGGCCAGGGTCGTGGCCGTGGTGATATCGCTATGTGTGCCATAGGCGGCAATGAAGTTGATCAAGGATTCCGGGTGTTTGATGTGCTGCACGAAATCGGCCCAGCTCGTGTAGGGCGTCAGTTGGCTGTCACCGGTACCGGCATGGAACTCACGGCGCGCCGCGTTCAGCGAGGGGACGCCGACATCACGCCCGCGCGCCAGATTGAGTGCCGCCAGATCGAGCGGCAGGCCGACCAGGTTGTTGCGCAAGGCCTCGGTGACGAACTCGTCGATTTCGTTACCGACCTGCCGGGTCAGGCCGCGGACGATGGCGCCGGCCGCCATTTCCGGCGTCGGGCCGCTATCGGCAAAGGCCAGCGGATTGAGGAAGGCCTGGATCAGGCCGACTTCGCTGGAGACGAAGTTGGGATCGAGACGGTCGATCGTCTCGGTCAGCATCGAGTGACCGAAGCGATAAACGGTATGGGCGAACTCGGCGACGATGGAAGGATCGATCTCGCTCTGGTAGTTCTGGAAGCCGGGAATGAAGATGTCGATATTCGGCTGGATGGTGCGGGCAAACTCCTCGAACACCAGGTGCTGGTACTGCATTTCGGTACCGAACTTGGCCGCCTGGAACAGCCGTTCGCCGTTCCACACCAGGGTGGACAGATCGGCGGGCACCGCCGCTACCGGTGTCATCAGCCACTGGTTGAGGAAAGTCAGGTCGCCGCCGCCGGCGGTATCGAGAACGACCGACTTGGTGTGCTCGACCAGGCGGTTATGCTCCGAGTGGAAAATGTGATGCACCGTGGTCAGGCCGATGTTTTCATTGACCCGGCCGTCGCCGGCGATGTAGTGCGCATCGAGCAATTCGTCGTCGTAGAACCCTGCCGCCACGGCGCCCCCGGCAACGCTGTCGGCATCGGCCGTCTTGCCCGTCGGATCGGCATTGTGGGCAACGTCGATGAGGAACTGGTGGCCGGTGCGATAGGCGTTGGTCAGATCGATCGGAGCCAGCGGATTGCCTTCGACCAGCGTTTGTCCGTCATCGGCATCGCCGATGATGCCGTTCGTTCCCGGCGTGCGCATCACCACCTGCGGGAAGCCATTCGGTCCTTTGAGGAAGTTGCCGTAAGCATCAGTCGCCAGCAACGGCACATCGAATACGTCGGCATCGGTCAGATTGATGCCGAGGATGTCGCGTGCCTGGGCCTTGACCACGGCCCAGGTCGCCATGCCGCCGATTTCGACATCGTCGCCGGTGCCGAACTTGCCATCGGCCCCCAGGTCGCGATTGGTGATCAGTTTGCCGGTCGCCACCGGATCGCCGGCCGCGTTGAAAGCGTAGGCCCGCAGGAAGACCTGGTGCGAGGGATGAGAGCTGTAGGTTTGGTTCTGGTCGATGAAGGGCGACGTGGTGTTTTCCTGTTCGTGGATATCGTCGGCCGTGCCCAGGGTACCGTCCGGCCCGGGCAAATTGGTCGCCCGCGTCAAGACCATGAAATTGGTCGGGCTACCCACGACATACAGCGGATCGTCCGGCTGCAGCGGAATGAAGACCGCCCCGCTGCCGCCCTTGGTCACCAGGTCGAGGCCATGATCGAAGAACTGGCCGAAGAAGGTCATCCAGGCATTGAACGGCACGGTCAGGCCGGCATCGGCCGCGACATTGGGCAGGAAGAAGGTCTGGAAGGCGCTGCCGTCGGTGCGCGTGCCATCGACCAGGCCAGCCCCATCGGTCGCCGCGGCAGCGGCCACTGCCGCTGGGTTGTTGGCGGTCTGATCGACGATCAGGTTGCTGATGGTACGCGGCTGCGAGTCGGTAACCAGCCCATTCGTCTGCGTATATGAGGATCCTGCCTCGGCGGCGTTGAAATCGGGGGACAGCATGCGTGGGAAGACGTTATCGGCGGCACCGAACGCGGACTGGCCCGACGTCAGATTGTTCAGCGACCCGTCCACCGTCCGCAGGCCGGCGGCCATGCGGGGGCTGGCCATCAGGTCGAGGAGGTCTTCACCGCTGGCATTGCGTTCGGCGATTTTGATCTGGTCGAGAATGAACTGCAGGTCGGAACCGATGAAATGGACGCCGGGACTGACGATGCCTGACTGCGGACCATTCAGCAGCGTCGCCGGGCCGGGCGCCGGGATGCCGGCGGCAACCACCGCCGTCGCCGCGGAAAACACCGTTTCCTGGACCCCGTTGGCATCCTCGTAATGGGCTTTGACGCGCAGGGCAAAGCCCTCCAGATCCGGCGTTACCGTGAAGCTCTTGCCGATCGTGTTAGGCGCCCCGCGCGGCGTCAGTTGGAAGGCGATATCCTCGAACAGGCCCGAACCGGCATTGCGCTCGAATTGCCAGATATAAGTGACGCGGCCAGCAATGCCATCAGCATCGACAACCGTACCAAGAGAAGCGGTCAGCGTCTGGCCGACGGCCGGGGTAGCGGCGGACAGGGCCAATTGACCGGTCGGCTGGTTGTTCAGTCCCGGCGACAGGATCACCGCCTGATCGTTGAACTGCAGACGCTCGACATTGGTCAGGCGGTCCGTCCCGTCGGTGATCTGGACACCACCGCCCCCGCCGCCAGGAACGACAATGGTCGCGACGGTGGTTACCCCGTTAACATCGGTGGTGATGGTGTAATCGGCCAGATTGCCGGAATACACTGCGCTATCGAAGCCATTGTTGTCGTCGATGATTTCCCGCTGAATGACGAGTTGGCCGGGATTGTAGGTGCCGTTGAGCATGAACGGTACGAGAGGGGCCATGCTGTCGAAACTGGCGATCTCCGGGCCGCTGCCATCGGCGTTCTGGCGCACGCTGATGCGCACATTGAGCCAGCGGTCGCCATCGATGATGTCGTCGCCGCCGCGCCCTTCGATGATGTCGCTGCCGGCACCGCCAAGAATGATGTTGCCGGCGCCGAACGAATCGTCAGCCAGCGTCGCCGTACCATTGGTCGCGGCACTGCCGAGGAAGGCGCGCAGGCCGCTGATCAGATCGAGGTTGGTGAGCACGCTACCGGTAAAGCCGGCAGCCCGGATCTGGGCTGCGTCAACATCGTCGCCGCGCAGGATATCGGCATGCGACGAACCGGACAAGCCTTCGAGTTGGGCGTAGGTGGCTTCGAGATTGACCGGATTGAGGTTGAAGGCATTCTTGAAAAAGTCGGCAGTGATGCCGGCCTGGCTGTCCTTGTAAGTGACCCAGTCGAAACCGGACATGCCATCGTATTTGTCGTTGCCCTGGCTACCGACGACGATGTCGTCGCCGCCCTCGCCCAGCGCCTCGTCAAAGCCGCCATCGCCGAGGAAGACGTCATTGCCGATCACCGGGTCGAGCTTGAAGGGGTCGAAATTGTCGCCGGCGGCACCGTCCTGCAAGCCCAGTTCGAGCCAGTCGTCGCCCTCGTTGCCGTTCGGGAAGGCATTGAGTCGCGAACCGAGGATGAAGTCATTACCGGTACCGGCGAAGATATCCGAGGCATCTTCGCCGGTGACGATGAAGTCGCTGCCCGGACCGGCGATGATCAGATTGAGGCCGTTGCCGCCGTGGATGACATCGTTGCCGGCCTCGCCGTGGATGACGTCGTCGCCGCCGATATCGGTAATGATGTCGTCGCCGTCGCCGCCGAACAGGTTGTCGGCACCGTAGCCGCCGTCGATGCGGTCGTTGCCGCCATCGCCATAGACCGTATCGTCATCGGAATCGCCGGCAATCAGAATGTCGTCGCCGGCCGTACCGCCGAGTACTACGGTCAGATCACCGGTGTAATGCAGGTAGTTGCTGTCCGGCCCGACTGTCGCCGGGTTGTCGCGGATGACCAGCGGGGTCAGGAAATCGGAGCGCGCCGAGCCGGCACCGTGCGTGGACGGACCGGCCGGATCGGCACTGGCCGGCAGATCGTCGGCCGTGCCGAGGATGCCGTCGGCACCGACGACGACACTCGGGTTGTACTGCAAGGCCGGATTGACTTCGAGGGTCAGCGCCGGGGTCTGGAAAATCAGGGCCGGCAGATGGGTGGCATCGGTGTTGAGCATCACCAGGTTGGCGAAGGAGTTGTTCTCCAGCTCCTTGAGGAAATTGGCCCCGGCCAGGCGGTGCAGATAGTAGAAGCGGTCGCCGTCCTGCAGGGCTTCGAGCTGGGTTTCGAAGACAAAGTTGAAGGTCGACCCGAGCATGCCGCCGAACGGCATCTTTTCCTCGGCCAGGCCGCCGATCCACAGGTCGACGTCGTCGAGACCGGTCGTCGTCACGCCATTTGCACCACTCGCCCAGGTACCGGCACTGTGCAGGAAGTCGAGACGGTCAGCCGGGGCGCCGGTGCCGCCGAGAACAATGAGGGTCGCCGCCGCCCGTTTGTCGGCCAGCGTGGTCGCGCCGGTGATCGATGCATGCGTGCCGTAGGCAGCGATGAAATTGATCAGCGATTCCGGGTGCTTCATGTGCTGGACGAAATCGAACCAGCTGGAATAGGGCGTCAGCTGGCTGTCGCCGGTACCTTCAAAGAAGCTGCGGCGAGCCGCATTGAGCGTCGGGATGCCGGCTTCGCGGCCACGCGCCAGATTGATTGCGGCGAGATCGAGGGGCAGGCCGACCAGGTTGTTGCGCAGGGCCTCGGTGACGAACTCGTCGATTTCGTTGCCGACCTGGCGCGTCGTGCCGCGCACGATGGCGCCCGCCGCCTGCTCCGGGGTCAGACCGCCGGCGGTGAATTCAAGCGGATTGAGGAAGGCCTGGATCAGCCCGATCTCGCTCGACGCGAAATTGGGGTCCAGCCGATCGATCGTTTCGGTCAGCATCGAATGGCCGAAGCGGTACACCGTATGGGCGAACTCGGCAACGATCGCCGGGTTCACCGTCGCATTGAAGTCGATGAAGGCATTGATCTGCGGCTGGATCGAACGCGCGAATTCTTCGAATACCAGATGCTGGTACTGCATTTCGGTACCGAACTTGGCGGCCTGGAACAGGCGCTCGCCATCCCACTGCAGCGCGGCAATCGCCGCCGGGGCGGTGGGCACCGCAACGACGTCGACCACCAGCCATTCGTTGAGGAAGGCCACGGCTTCCGCCTGGCTGGCGCCATCGGCAAGCATTTTTGCGGCATCGCCGAGCGTGACATCCTTGGTATGTTCAACCAGGCGGTTGTGCTCGGAATGGAAAATGTGATGTACGGCGGTCAGGCCGATGTTCTCATTGACCCGGCCGTCGCCGGCAATGTAGTGCGCATCGAGCAACTCATTGTCATAGAAGCCGCTGGCCGGCGGCGGCCCACCGGCCACCAGGTCGGCGTCGGCCAGCAGGCCGGGGTTCGGCGTCGCGGCGTGCGCGATGTCGGCCAGGAAGGGATGGCCGGTACGCACGGCATCGGCCAGGCTGATCGGCGCCGCCGGATTGCCCTCGACCAGCACGTCGTCGCCCGTGCCGCCAACGCCGTCGGCGCCTTTCATGACGACCATCGGGAAACCGTTCGGGCCACGAATGAACATGCCATACTGGTCGGTCGCCAGCAGCGGCACATCGAAGACATCCGCATCCGTCAGGTTGATGCCGAGCAGATCGCGGGCCTGTGCCTTGACGACGGCCCAGGTCGCCATGCCGCCGAGTTCGGTATCGGCATTGGCATTGCTGCCACCAAACCGGCCATCCGCCCCGAGATCACGATTGACGATCAGCTTGCCGGTCGCCACCGGAGCGCCGGCCGCGTTGAATTCGTAGGCGCGCAGGAAGACCTGGTGCGAGGGATGCGAACTGTACGTCTGGTTCTGGTCGACAAATGGCGAGGTCTGGTTGACCGCGTCCTGAATATCGTCGGCTGTACCGAGAATGCCATCGGCTCCCGGCTGAACAGTGGTCCGCGTCACCGCCATGAAATTGGTCGGGCTGCCGGGCACGTAGAGCGGATCGTCCGGCTGCAGGGGAATGAACACGGTGCCATTGCCGCCCTTGTTCACCAGATCAAGGCCATGGTCGAAGAACTGGCCGAAGAAGGTCATCCACTGATTGAAAGGAACGGTCAAACCGACGTCGGCCGCAATATTCGGAATGTAAAACGTCTGGAAGGTCGAGCCATCGGCCCGCGTCCCGGAGACCAGCGCGGAACCGGCATTCGCCGCGGCGGCGGCGACCGCCGCCGGGTTGTTGGCGGACTGGTCGACAATCAGGTTGCTGATGATGCGCGGATCGGCATCGGCAACATTGGTCGCCAGGGCATAGTTGTTATTGGTGACCGGCCCGAAAGCGTCGCCGTCCTGATCGTTGAGATAACTGGCCGGAACCAGGCGCGGAAAAGCCAGATCGGCCGCCCCATAGAGATTCTGACCGGCCACCAGATTGTTGAAAGTGCCGTCGACGGTACGCAGGCCGAAGGCCAGTTCCGTATTCGGGATCAAGTTGATAAGGCTCTGCCCACTGGCGTGAGCTTCGGCGATACGAATCTGGGCAAGGATGAATTCCAGATCAGACTTGATATAGCTGGCCATGATTTTCTCCGTTCTCTATTAGGACTAAAGCTCTTGGGGTCGCCCCGCCGGCAATGCCTGCAGCCGTAGCAAACAGGTCGTGCCCAGTGCGTTTCGATTAGTTGAGTGCTCCAGTCGGATATAGCAACGGCCGTGCCAATGACATTGCCCACGCCGAAAATGCGCACAATACCCATTACCGGCTCCGCCCCCGGTCAGGCGGAAAGGTATCGATAGCGTCAGGAAAGGGTCAGGAAATCAATTGCGGCAGCGATAACTCGCCCAGACAAGGGCGAAGTGCAGCAATTACCCGGTAAATTCGACCGGCCGGAAGAAAAATTATTCGACTTGGCAATTCTCGCACGGGCACTCCATAGCGCGCCCCGGCCTGCGTTCCGGGGCGACGGCGAGGCCGAGCGCTGCGGCCGGGCGCCGAGAAAAGTCACAGATTTGGGTATACAGCCACAGGTCTGCGCCAGGCTTCGGGCGCGGCCAAGCGCTCAGTCCATTCCGTGGCGCAGGGCGTAACGCACCAGTTCCGCGTTGCCGCTCAGTTGCAACTTGTCGAGCAGCCGCCGACGATGCGTGCTGACGGTCTTGATGCTCAGGCCGAGACTTTCGGCCAGCGCCGTCAGGGATTCGCCGCGGGCGATGCCCCGCATGACCTCCCGCTCACGCGCGCTTAGCCGCCGCAACTCGGGATCGCCCAAGCCGCCTTCACCACGGGCCAGTTGCACGGCCAGCCCGGGGCCGAGGTAATTGTCACCGGCCACCACCCGGCGGATGGCCTGGCGCAACTCCGCGGGATCGCTATCCTTGCTGGCAAAGCCGGCGGCCCCGGCCGCCAGGCAGGCCAGCGCATGTTCGGCCTCGGGCGCGCCGCTGAACAACAAGACCGGCACCCCGGGCGCCTGCTGTTTGATCAGACGCAAGGTTCTGAGGCCCTCGGAATCGGGCATGAAGAGGTCGAGCAGGATGATATCGACGCGCCGTTCGCGCAGGTAGGTCAGCGCTTCCTGGCCGCTCGCCGCCTCGCCGACGACGGCGAACTCGACGCCATCGGCCAGCAGGTAGCGGAGCCCTTCGCGGACGACGGCGTGGTCATCGACTACCAGGATATCGATCATTACCCCTCGCTCCTGCCTTTGGTTAGCGGCTGGCACCAGCCTCGTCGGACATTCTACCCAGCACCGGCCGAACGATGCCAAGCGCAGCTTGGCGGCGGCTTGATAAAGCCCGGGAAAACGGATACAAACAAGCCGTCGGAACCGCCAGCCCCCTTTTCGCAGCAATCGACAGAGGCAGGTCCATGAGCGCAGAAATCCCCCCCCGAGCATTGGATGCGACCACTCGCCCGGACGTCAAATTCCCGAAGTGGCGTTACGTCTACTTCCTGCTCGCCGCTTTCGACCTGCTGACTGTATCGGCTGGTTTGTACCTGAACCACCAGATCATGGAAATCTACACCGGTTCGGTCGAAGAAAACCGGATCTGGGCCGATCGCGTCGCCGCCTACTCGCATCTCGGCGAACTGGCCGAACTGGTTAACACCCCGGGCAATAACGTCTTCGACTCGCGCAACGTGGCGCTTGAGTCACAACGCATGTATGCCGCCGTCGCGGCGTTCGACCACGACCTCGCCGAGCGTCGGCAGGAGCTGCAGGACAATCTCGAACCGGCCGTCGCCATTCCCCTGCTCGAACATTTCACCGCGATCGTCAGTGCCAAGACGGAAATGGTCGGCGAGGCCGAGCGCATCTTCGCCTATTTCCGCAGCAAACAGCCGGATCTGGCGGGCGAGCGCATGGCCACCATGGATCACAAGTACGCCAAGCTCAATGGGGCGCTGCTCGAATTGCGACGGGCGGTCGGCCAGATCCAGGAACAACATTTCAAGCAACAGACCACGGCGGCGGCGGAACTGCAGCAATTCGAGTACGTCATCGGCTTGTCGATCGTGCTGATGGTGGCCGGCGCCATGTTCTACGGCCACCGCCTGGCCCGCCAGATGCAACTCGACGCCGACGAGAAACAGCGCCACGTGACGCTGATCGAAGAAGCGGAGGCTCGGACGCGCAGCATTCTCGACACGGCGGCCGAAGGCATCCTGACCTTCGATGCGGCGGGCCGCATCGAGTCGTTTAACAAGGCCGCCGAGCGGATGTTCGGTTATCCCGACGGGGCGGCCGTCGGCTGCGACGTGCGCCGCCTGATCCCGGCTCTCGCCGCCCCCCTGGCGCCGCCCGCGGGCAGCGATGGCGAGCCGGCGGCGGGACAGTCCTTCGCCATCCCGGGCGGCGAAGGCAGCGGTCGGCGGCGCGACGGTAGCGATTTTCCGCTCGAACTGTCGGCTAGCCAGGTCGATGTCGGGCGGGCGCCGATCTACACCGCCATCGTGCGCGACATCAGCGAACGCCGTCAGGCCGGGGAAGCCTTGCGTATCGCCGCCGCGGCGCAGGAGGCCAGCCGCGCCAAGTCGCAATTCCTGGCCAACATGAGCCACGAGATCCGGACGCCGATGAATGGCGTCCTCGGCATGACCGAAATGCTGCTCGACACACGGCTGAGCGCGGCCCAGCGCCGCCTTGCCGAAACCGTCCATCGCTCCGGCGAAACACTGCTTGCCATCATCGACGACATTCTCGATCTCTCGAAAATCGAAGCCGGCAAACTCGAGTTCGAATCGGTCGATTTCAATCCGCGCGACCTGACCGAGGAAGTTGCCCAATTGATGGCCGAAAGCGCCGACAAGAAGGGACTCGAACTGCTTTGCCGGGTTGCCGACAACGTTCCCCCGGGCCTGCGCGGCGCGCCAAGCCGCCTGCGCCAGGTGCTGACCAACCTGATCGGCAATGCCATCAAATTTACCGAGCATGGCCAGGTGCTGGTCGACGTTTCCCTGGCCGCCAGCGGAATTGACCAGGCGGCACCGGGCAGCACGCTGCACTTTGCCGTCAAGGACACCGGCATCGGCATCCCGCACGCCGTCCAGGAACGCTTGTTCACGGCTTTTACCCAGGCCGACAACTCGACCACCCGGCGCTACGGCGGCACTGGCCTCGGACTCGCCATCTCGAAGGAACTGGTCGAGCGCATGGGCGGCCAGATCGGCGTGCACAGCAAAGCCGGACACGGTGCCGAGTTCTGGTTCACCGTACGCCTCGCCCCGCCGTCGACGCCCGCCGCCGCAACGCCGCCGGGCAGCGAATGGCTTGACGGCGGCCGGGCCCTGATCGTCGCCGGCAAATCGACCAGCCGCCGGACGCTCGAAAACTATCTGCGCGCCCTCGGCCTCCGGGTACGTTGCGTCGAGGCCGGCGACGAGGGCATCGACCTGCTGCGCCGCGCGGCCGGCACGCGGAACGGCTACCGGCTGGCCATTGTCGATGACCGCCTGGGCGCGCGCCAGGCCCTCGCCTTCGGCCGCGCCGTCCAGGCCGACAGCGGGCTCGCCGGCATGGCCCTGCTCCTGCTCGTGCCGGCCTCTACCCGGGAGATCGCGAAAGGCATGCGGGCGGCGGGCTTTCACACGCTGATCCAGCAACCGTTGCGCCAATCCGACTTGCGGCAAAAGATAGATGCAGCGATCGGCGCCCCCCATCCCGAAGCCGCCCCCGCCTCAACCAACGGGCCAACCACCCTGAACGGCGTGCGCGTCCTGCTGGCCGAAGACAACCCGGTGAACCAGGACGTCACGCGAACCATGCTCGAATCCCTGGACTGCGACGTCCACATCGTCAACAGCGGCGCCCAGGCCCTGACCGCACTGACCCAGGCCCGCTTCGACATCGTCCTGATGGATTGCCAGATGCCCGGCATGGACGGTTTCGCGACCACCGCGGAAATTCGCGCCCGCCGGCTAACGCGACCGCAACCGCCGACCGACCCGGCCAGCCCGCACCGCCTGCCGATCATCGCCCTCACCGCCAACGCCCTCAAGGGTGACCGGGAAGAGTGCCTGGCCGCTGGCATGGACGACTACCTGGCCAAGCCTTTCCGGCGTCAGGCACTGCGCCGTATTATCGAACGCTGGGTCGGTGCCCCGGCGGCGCCCCGCCCGCCCCTGGCCGCCGCGCCCGCAGCAGCAGCGGTCGAAACACTGGACCGCCGCCCCCTCGAGCAGATCTGCCGAAATCAGCCGGCCGGCGCGCCCAGTCCGATCGGCGGGCTGCTCGAGCGCTATTACGCCAATGCCGGTGAAATGATTGCGGCCCTTGGCCGCGCCGCCGCCCTGGCCGATACCGAGGCCCTGGCCCGGGCCGCCCATTCGCTGCGTTCCGGCAGCGCCATCCTCGGAGCGAGGAAACTGGCCGGCCTCTGCGGTGAAATCGAACGAGCCGCCCGGGCGGGAGAACTGCAGGACATCGCGCAACATATCGATGCCATTGAAAACGAATACGGCGCGGTGCGGACGGCGCTTGAGGCGCTGCGCTGACCGGCACTGGTCGCCGCTTGCGGCGCCCTTAGTCGGCGGGGCGCAGAATCCCGTATTTGGCAACCCGGTTGCGCAGAATATCGCGCGACAAACCGAGCAATCGCGCCGACTTGGATAAGTTCCAGTCGGTCTTGGCCAATGCCTTGCTGACCATTTCCCGCTCCAGGTCGGCAATCTTGGTGCCCCCCCAGGCCACCTCAGCAGCCTCGTCATCCACCATTTCTTCCTGGCGGCGGTCGTCGCGCAGCAATCCGGGACAAATCGCCAATTGGTCAGGCGTAATCCAGTCATCCGGCGCCAACAACACGGTTTGCTCCAACATGTTGCGCATTTCCCGGACATTGCCCGGCCATGAGTAGTTCAGCATCAATTGCTCGGCTTCGGCAGTAAAACGCAGTTGCGCTTTGCCATAGCGCCGGCCATGACTCTCCAGATAGAAGTTGGCCAGGCGCAGGATGTCGTCGCCGCCGTTACGCAACGGCGGCATGCTGAGGGTGACGACGCGCAGCCGGAAGTAGAGATCGCTGCGGAAGCGCCCCTCGCGCACCAATTTTTCCAGATCCCGATTGGTCGCACTGATGATGCGGATATTGACGCTCTGCTCGCGCACACTGCCGAGCCGCCGCACGCTCTTTTCCTCGAGCACCTTCAGCAGCTTGGCTTGGATCGAAAGGTCCACTTCACCGATTTCATCGAGGAACAGGGTACCGCCGTCGGCTGCTTCAACCAGGCCGATGCGCCGCTCCTTGGCATCGGTAAAGGAACCCCGCTCATGACCAAACAGTTCTGCTTCGAGCAGGTTGGGCGGCAGCGAGGCGCAATTGATCTCGACAAAAGGTCCCCTCCTCCGCACCCCGTCGAAGTGTACCGCCCGCGCCAGCAATTCCTTGCCGGTCCCGGTTTCACCGGTAATCAGGATGGCTGGCAGATCGTGGTCGTTGATCGCCTTTTCCGCCTCCAGCACATGTTGCAGGCGAGCCTTGGTGGCCAGCATGGCCGGTGATTCGCCTATGATCGCCGCCTGCGACTTGCCCACCACCAGGTCCGGCGAGGGGCGGCGCGCCAGCTCGGAAAGCGGCTTGTCGCGTTGCGCCTGAGCGAGGGCATTGTTCAAGACAACCTTGAGATGGGCCAGGGATATTGGTTTTGTCAGGTAGTCGAAGGCCCCGGCTTTCATCGCCCCGACCGCCACCTCGATGCCGCCTTCCCCGGTCATCATGATCGACTTGATGTGGGGAGCGATGGCATGGGCTCCGGAGATCAATTCAAGGCCACTTTTCCCGGGCAACTTGTGATCGGTCAAAATCATGTCGGGGTGAACGCTCTCAAGCTTCGTCAGGGCGTCCTCCGTGCTGTGCGCGACATGGGTTTGCCACTGGTTACGCGTCAGATAGACGCTGATGTTGTCGGCCAGTAGCTCGTCATCTTCGACGATAAGGATGGAGTTCATGATAGTCGCTCGCCTTTCTTCTGCAGGTTTTTGGAGCCGGCAGGGAGACAAGTCGGTTTGCCCCCCAAACCACAGACCTCTTGAGCACTATCGTATTGAAATATGAAATTCTGATATATACGCAGTAGCGGGTGAATAGGGTCAGATAAATCCGACGGCGTGGCGCCCATGGCCCTCTGGCCGGATTCCCCAATAGCGTGGCCACAACCGCAATTTTGGCTGCGGACCGAGCGACCGGCCGCCAAGCGGGATTCGTTTTTGCCGTGACGAGAGGGCGCGATAGCTGAGCTTGGGCTGACCCATGGCCGGACCTGACGACATCGGCCGGGTCGCGGGGAGGCCTCGTCCATGGAATTGGCATGCCTCGTGCTCCCCCTCTCGAGCCGATGGCCAGCCGCCGGGATTCCCGAGCAGGCCACATCTCGGGATCGACAACCTAACCGCCAGGAGCCAACGATCATGGACAATACCAAGGACAGCAGTTTTCTCCCCGGCCGCCGCAAAGCTTCCGGCGTCCGGGTTCTCGAACCGGGTGACGGGCTTGAACAGGCTGAACGACGAGCCTTTCTCCAGGCCCTGAGCAGCCACGGCATGACCCTGTCCGCCGCCTATTTGCTGAGCGGGACGAACGCTTTCGCGGCCGACGCCGCACTGAAGACCATGCCGATCAGCGAACGCCCGACGCCGACCCTGGCCGTCGGCCATATCGTGCGCGACTTTGCCGATGCCTATGTCGAGCTCGTTCGCCTGCTGCGCGAAGCCGCCGAAGTCGAACACGCGCTGATGGTCCAGTACCTGTACGGCGCCTTCTCGCTGAAGCCCGCCTACGCCGCCATCGCCGGCTATGGCAACCCGAATTCGCATGATCTGCTGGGCGTTGCCATCCAGGAGATGCAGCATCTCGGCCAGGTCAATGCGCTGCTGGTGGCGCTCGATGCTTCGCCGCACCTGGTCCGCCAGGATTTCCCCTACCAGCCGGACATCTACCCCTTCGAATTCAATCTCGAGCCGCTCACCCAGGCCGCCCTGGCCAAGTATGTCTATACCGAGGCCCCGGTCGCCGGGCTGACACGCAGCCAGAACGCGAGTCCGGCCGAACAGCAGTTCCTCGATCAACTGGATCGCGTCCTCGGTAGCAGCACCCGGCCCAATCATGTCGGCAGTCTGTACGACAGGATCATTCAGACCCTGCAGGAATACATCGGCAACACCCCCAAGCGGTCGGGACAAATGAAACCGTGGCTGGCCAAGCTCGAAGAGATCAAGCGCGAAGGCGAAGACAATCACTTCCAGTTTTTCAAGAGCCTTTTTCTCGGCACGCACGAAGGATTCAAGGGAATCAAAAATATCTGGTCGCTGTCCCCGGGCGACCCGGCCTACCCAAGCCTGCCGCTCGCCACCAATCCCAGCGCCTTCGTCGGCCACGCCCAGCAGATCAAGGACCCGCTGGCCCTCAGCCTGGCCTGGCTCGGCAACCTGCATTACTGGACCATCCTGCTGCTCACCGATCTCGCCTATGCCGATGCCGACCCCACCTATATCGACCTCGCCAAGCAACAGATGCTGGGCCCCTTCCTGTCACTGGCCCGCCACCTGCCGAGCCTCGGCGTCGGCATGCCCTGCGAACCCCTGAGTACCGGCTACGCTCCCTGTCGCACCACGGCAGCCCGCCTGCGCTTCATTTCCAGCATGGTCGGCGAATCCAACCAGTTGGCACACCAGCTCACCGCCCGCTTGCCGGCCGATTACCCACTCGCCGTCGGCGAGGCCATGCTCAGTACCTTGATCGAAAAACGGGCGCAGTACGCCTGAAGCCGCCCTCGGCGATCGGCTTGTGTATGCCGCGCCGGGGAGGTACATACTGTCGCTGTTTTCACGTTCTTCTCTACTCCGTTGCAACTCTGCGTTAAGGAATTTTTGATAATTGCCCATGCCTACTCCCGATCTCTCTGCCATTGCCAAGTGGCCCAATGTCCCCGCCTGTTACGACTGGTTGTCGCTCGACCGGCGGGGCGACTGGCGATTGCAGGGCGAGCGCGTCACGCACCGCGGCCTGATTGCCTTCATCAACCGCCAGTACGGGGTCGATGAAGCAGGCTGCTGGTTTCTGCAGAACGGACCGCAACGGGTGTTCGTCACCCTCGCCTGCACGCCCTGGATCTTCCGCCGCGCTGACGACGGCTTCGTCAGTCATACCGGCCAGCCGGCCGGTGCCGTGCGCGCGGTTTTTCTCGATGGCGAGGGCAGCCTGCTGCTCGACAGCGAACTCGGCATCGGCCTGCTCGATGACCGCGACCTGACGCAATTTCTCGCCGAATGCTGCGACAGTCATGGCCAGGCCGCCACTGAGACGGCCTTCATGGCCCTACTGGAAGACGGTAGCGCCGGCATTTTCTGGCACCACCTGCCGCTCGAAAAAATCGCCGCGGCCGACCTCCCCCGGCGTTACGGATTCAACCCGCAGCCCGCCGCCTGAGCCAGCCTGGCGCCTTTTTTGCTCGGTTTGAACAACGCCGCAATCGTCTGTGGCAAACCCGACAAGGCAGGTCTTGATGAACCCGCAACACCCCGCCGCCCGCTGGGCTGAACAGCATCTCACCGACCCCGTGCACATCGACTGCACGACCACCGTCATGCTCAAGATTCTCGACGGCAAGTGCAAGATGAACGAGGACGAAAAGGCCGTCATCGCCGTCCTCTACGATGCCGTCAAGGAACGTCCGGGCCGGCTTTTCGGCGACGACTACCACGCCTTGATCGCGCCAGCTCGGCAGGCGATGGACGAGGCCATGGCGATGTTCATCTACGAAAAACGCCTGCTCGCCGAAACCATGCTCGGTCGGCCGGTGATGAAAGCCTACAAGGCCTAGCTGCGCCAGCAGGGGATCCTGCAGGCAACGACCGGCGCTGGGGAATAAAACCGCCCGCCGTCAGCTCAAGCCGTTTTCCTGCCGCCAGGCAACGATTTCCGGCAGGCTTTCCGCCGCCTTGTCCATCAGCGCCGCATTGGCCTGCAACAACAACTTGCGTTGCCGGGCATCGAGACGCTGCGGGAAGACCGGCTGCAAACTGACGATCAAATCGCCGGCCGGCGTCTTTCCCCGCCCGGGATAGCCCTTGCCGAGCAGGCGCAGTTCACGGATTTCCGTCGCCCCGGCCTCGAGGCTGTGCTTGAGCCGGCCGAACAGCGAGGGCAATTCGATGTCGCCGCCGGCCAGCATGGCCAGTGCGCTGACCGGCATGCTGAAATGCAGGTTACGCTCGCGTAGCTGGTACAGCGGGTGGGCCTGAATGATGATGGTCAGGTAGAGGTCGCCGGGCAGTACATTCTGCCCGCCGGCCTCGCCCTGGCCGCTGAGGCGCAGTTCGTCGCCGGGCAGCATGCCGGGCGGCACGGTGATTTTCAGTTTGACCTCGGTCGTCTGGCGACCGCTACCACCGCAATCCCGGCAACTGCGCTCGGTGAAAAAGCCGCGTCCGCCGCAGTCGGCACAGGGCTGCAAGGTGCGCTGGCCATCGCGGACCCGACCGCTGCCATGGCAGGTGGCACAGAAAGTGGTCCGCGAAATGCCGGCCTCGCCGCTCCCCTGGCAGGTCGGACAGGGCTTGCCGCGCGCATAATGGACGTTCTTGCGGCAACCGGCGGCGGCTTCTTCGAGACTGAGTTCGAGGTTCAAGCGGATATCGGCCGCCTTGGCCGCCGCTTCTTCCGGTTCCGCCTCGTCGTGGGCGCCGCTGATGACCTCTTCCTTGCTGTCGAGTGCTGCCAACTGGTCATAGGCGGCACGAATTTCCTTGAAACGCTCGGTCGCCTCCGGATGGTCGTTGCGATCCGGGTGCCAGCGCATGGCCAGGCGGCGATAGGCGCGCTTCCATTCGGCCGGCCCGGCCGTGCGGGAAACCCCGAGAACGGTGTAGGGATTGTTTTTCATGCGTGATTCTCTGGACGACTGGCGACGACGGGCAAGAAAGCACCGATCAGGTCGGCGATCAGTTTGGCGGTCAGACCGAGTTGATCCCGGTCCGGATTGTATTCGGCAATTTCCAGCGCCCGCAGGCCGGGCATGCCGGCCAGGCGCTGCAACAGGGCGCGCAGTTCGGTGGCGCCCAGTCCATCCGGCTCCGGGCTGCCGACACCGGGCGCCAGTTGCGGATCGAGGGCATCGAGATCGAGGGTCACGCCGAAACCGGCCGCGGCGCCGGCGACGATGGCCAGCGCCTCGGCCCGGCAAGCGGCAAAGCCGCGGCGCCCAATCTCTTCCTGATCGATGATGCGCACGCCCCGCTCGGCGAGGAAGCTCCGTTCTTCCGGCTCGTAACTGCGCGCCCCCAACACCACGCAGTGCGCTGCGCTGAGCTGGGCGCCGGGCAGCCCGATATGGAGCAGGCGCTTGTCGCCCCGCCCCAGCAGGCAGGCCAGCGGCATGCCGTGAATGGCCCCGGAGTAGCTCGTTTCCGGCGTGTGGCTGTCGAGATGGGCGTCGATCCAGAGCATGCCGAGCGGTTCGCCGACCAAACGCGCGACGCCGCCCCAGGTACCGATGGCCACCGAATGGTCGCCGCCGATGACCAGCGGGAAGGCATTTTCGCTCAGCGCCAGACCGACCTCGGCGGCCAGTTGCCGGCACAGTTCGGCAATCCGCGACACCGGCGTAGCGCCTTCTCCGCCCCCGACAAACAGGGTTCGGCCCCAATCGAGCTGCGGATGATGTGCGATCTGGTGCCAGGCCTGGGACCGATGGAAAGCTACCGGACCATCGGCGCAACCGGCATCCTGGGCCCCGATCCCGCTGGCCGCACCGATGATCCGGAGGCGCCTATTCCTTTTCAGGGCAACAACGCTCATGCGGGGCGACGACAAGACAAAGCAAGGAAATAAACCATCACCAAAACCGGAACTCCATCATTCAGTCTAGAAAACGCAATTGAACCGCAGAGATGCGGAGACGCAGAGGAAAAGCAGAGACTTGCCGGGATTATTTGGCGCGCCTTCCGGCAAAACCCCATAAACGAAGCAAGCGGCTGCTCTCACGATCTTCTCTGCTCCTTTGCGACTCCGCGGTAAGGTTTCCGGGGTCGGCCAATACTTTATCTTATACAGCATCCCCGCCCAACCGGCTTGCCATCGCCAACGACAATATTCCATGGTGATATATCGACAACTGCGCTAGGATGAGACCCCCCGCATTTTCTCACGCCGCGCATGTCGCTCCCCATCCTGACCCGGCATCTGATCCAGACCAAGCTCACCGCTTACTGTGCCGGCAGGCTGCCGCCCGAGCGACGCGACAAGATCAGGCTGGAGATCGAATTCGACGGCGAAAGCGTCACCCTCAGCGAGTCGCGCCCCCACTTTCGGCAGGCCGGGGTATGGACCCGCCTGCCGGTGGCGCGTTTTCGTTTCAACCTGGCCTCCGGAACCTGGACCCTGTACCGCCCGAAACTCGGCCAGAGCGAGACCTGGCAGATTTACCCGGGCAAACCGGAGCGCGATCTGGACAAGCTGATCCGACTCCTCGACACGGACGAGAGCGGCGCTTTCTGGGGTTGATGTCGGCGCCGGCGGCTAAACCCTGATCACCACTTTCTGGTAGAGACCGCCGAAGGAAGTCGTCTTTTCGATAGCCGCCGGCGTCCATCCGGCGGGCAGAAACTCGGCAATTTCCTGGCGCCAGAGATCAAGGGCGAAGGGCTCGAGGGCATGCAGCACACCGCGCATCAGGTAGCGCAAGGGATGGCTCGCCACCGGTCGATGATAATCGACGATGACGATCCGCCCGCCCGGCCGGGTTACTCGCACCGCCTCGGCCAGGGTCGCCGCCCGGACGCCGGCCGGCTGTTCGTGAAGCAGGAAAAAGAGCACCGTCGAATCGAAGCTTGCCCCGGCAAAGCAGAGGGCGCTGGCATCCTGCAGACTGAGCCGCAATCGCGCATCGGCCGCCAGCTTGCGCCGCAGATTGGCGAGCTGAATGGGCGCCACATCGACAACATCGAGGCGCCCCGCCGTCCCCAGCTGGCTGACCAGGCGCCGAGTGAAATCGCCATAGACGCAGGCGATCTGCAGCACGTTTTGCGCGCTGCTCTGGCCCAATTCGGCCAACACCGCATCCCGCAAACGACCGTAATTGCCCCACAAAATCAGATTGACCAGCCATTCCCGCTCGAACAGGCGCACCGCCCACGGACTGAGGTAGGCCCACCAGTAGAATTTTTGCAAATAGTCGGGGATGCGCGGGCTTTCCCGAGAAGGTGGCGGGCGGTCAACGGCGTCGGCCCCGGTGGACGGCTCGGACGGTTCGCTCAGCAAGCCGCCCCCCCATCCAGCAAGCGGTCGCATTCGGCGAGCAAGGATTGGGCGAGCTCGGAGTGGTAGTTGGGATCGAGCGACTCCATCATCTCGTGGGCGGTATATAAGCCGGCCTCGCGCGACAAGGTAGCCGCGATCTGACGGGCCAGTTGATCGCTCAGGGCCGACAACTTTTTTCGTTCGCCCTGCGTCAGGCGGCGTTTCGAGCGGCTCAGCCAGTCCGCCGCCAGAGTCGCGCCCTGCGCCTCGCTCAGCCATTGGCCATGCTCGTAGAAAGCGGCAAGGCGCTCGGCCGCCAGGGCGAAGATCAAGGCCACCGCGATGCCGCGCTCGGTAATCGACGAACGCTCGGCGTTCTCATTGTTCATAGATCGTGCTCCATCGGCGGCTGTCGTGACTAGAATTCCCGACGTAGCTGTTCGGCGGGCGGCGCAACTCCCCGCACCACGACCAGGGGAAGAATAGCAATGGTCCGGCCATCCTGCGTGGCGACAATGAAACGCCAGTCGCCCGGCCGCGGGCTCTGGACCCAGGAATAACCGCGAAAGCCGCGCTCGCGGCCGCCCGTGCTCTGAAAACGGTTGCGATAGACCGGCCGCCAGCCACCGGCCTCGCGAATTTCCCAGCGATGCTCGAGCCCGGCCGTTACCCCCTTCGGCGCGAATACGGCAGAAATCCCATACAGCCTTTCGCCCTCCGTGACATGTACCGTCGCTGCCTGGTCGCGCCAGAATTGCCAGGACGGTACGCGTTCGACGTGCAAGGCATAACGCCCCTGCACCTGCTCCAAACCGTGGCCGACGGCGAGATCCTGCTTGACCAGCGGCACCGGCGCGATCATGTCGAACCCCCAGGCCAGCACCAGCAGCGCGCTGATCGCCCAGGCCGGCAGAATCCGCCCCGGCCGGCCCGGCGCCAGTTGCCACAAGACATGCGTCAGCCCGATGCCGGCGGCGGTGGAGACATAAAACCACCGCGGGTGCAGGCTGCCAATCACATGCGGCAAGGCAAAATTGAAGAGGAGCACGGCATTCAGCGCAAAGAGCGCCCACATCAGCGTAAACCGCTCGCCATAGCGCTTCCCGACAAATTCGTTGGCGACCAGCAGAACACCAAGCAGGGCGGCGGTCAGCCAGGTGCCGAGATGGCCCGAACTCTTGAAATAAAGGATGAACAAGGCGGAAAAAATCCCGCCGAAAAAGAACTGCAACAGCAGATACGGCGCCTGCCAGCGCAAGTCGACCAGGCGTCCGTGCCAGCCCTCGCCGGCCGGCGGCGCTACCGCTTTCCGGCGCTCGCGCCAGGCCAACCAGATGACCAGCCCAGCCGCGCCGAGCAAAAAACCGCTCAGGCGCCAGAGATCGAGCTCCCTGACGCGCTGGCCGATGGTCAGCGCGTCCCAGAGGAAGCCACCGAGAAAGGCGGCCACGGGATATAAGCGGCGAAGAAGATGCAAAACCCGGATCCTGATGACAAACCGGGCCGATCACCCGGTAGCGGCGACTCAGGCGACTTTGACCCCGGGTTTGCGGCCCGGTGCCGGACGCGGGAAATACCCCGCCAGCCGGCACTGAAAGCCCTCGACCGCTTGGCCATTGACAAAGCTGGTGACGCTGCAGCGGGAGATATCGCCCTGCGCCGACAACACGGACAGCGAGGCGCGGACATCGTCCAGCGCAATCCCGGTGGCCTCGGCAATTTCCAGATCAAGCAGTTGGCCGTGTTTTTTCAGGTGTTCGAAAACCGTCGTTGTGTGCATCTTGAATCCTTGTCGAAGGCGTCAACGGTAACAGAGACTCCACCGATTGCTGAAAAAATTACGCTCTGCGGGCCAAACCCGGAGTTAATCTCAGCGCGCCGATGGCAATCCCTGGCTGGCTACTTCTCGTCGCCCCCACTGCCGGTCGCCGCCTTGACTCCGGCCGCCGCCACATCGACCGTGGTGCCGACCACCGCAGCGCCGACCTTGACCGTCGTCGCCACCACCGTCACCGCCGCATCAGCCACGGCAACCACGGCACAGCCGGTGCTGAGCGCAGAAAGCAGCGAAATGAGAAGAATATTGCGCATCAGCGGTTCCCTGTCCTTTTCCATCGCCGCCGGCTCCTTTGACAGCCGTCGCGTAACGGGGCGGCTAGGATCACCGGGCCCGCCTCCTGGCGACGGGTTGATGAAAATGCCGGGTAGAAAAACAAAACGCCCCGAGGGGCGCATGTTTTCGTTGTTTCTGGCGGAGACGGAGGGATTCGAACCCTCGATGCAGGTTTTGCCCGCATGCTCCCTTAGCAGGGGAGTGCCTTCGACCTCTCGGCCACGTCTCCGAATCCATACTTCAACGAGGCGCGGATGATATAGCCTTCGCGCCCTTTGGTCAAACCTTACTGATCGAGACCGAAAGTACGGTGCAGCACGCGGACGGCCAGCTCCAGATATTTTTCGTCGAGAACGACGGAAATCTTGATCTCGGAGGTCGAGATCATCTGGATATTGATACCTTCGTCCGCCAAGGCCTTGAACATCTGGCTGGCGACACCGGGATGCGAGCGCATGCCGACGCCGACGGCGGAGACCTTGCAGATCTTGTTGTCGCCGACCACTTGGCGGGCCCCCAGTTCGCCCTTGACGGTATCGAGAATGGCCTGGGCCTTGGCGAATTCGCCGCGATTGACGGTGAAGGAGAAATCGGTCGTGCCGTCGTGGCCGACGTTCTGGATGATCATGTCGACGTCGATGTTGGCGGCGGCGATGGCGCCCAGGATCTGGTAGGCGATGCCCGGCTTGTCGGGAACGCCGAGCATGGTCAGCTTGGCTTCGTCGCGATTGAAAGCGATCCCGGAGATGATCGGTTGTTCCATGTTCTTGTCTTCCTCAACAGTGATCAGCGTGCCTTCCCCTTCGTCCTGGAAGCTGGACAGCACGCGCAGTTTGACCTTGTACTTGCCGGCGAATTCGACCGAGCGGATCTGCAGCACCTTGGAGCCCAGGCTGGCCATTTCCAGCATTTCCTCGAAAGTGATGGTGTCGAGCTTCTTGGCTTCCGGCACGACGCGCGGGTCGGTCGTGTAGACGCCATCGACGTCGGTGTAGATCTGGCACTCGTCGGCCTTCAGGGCAGCGGCCAGGGCGACGCCGGAGGTATCGGAACCGCCACGGCCGAGCGTCGTAATATTACCGTCGGCATCGACGCCCTGAAAACCGGCGACAACGACTACGTTGCCGGCTTCGAGATCACGCCGCATGTTGCCCTCGTCAATCGACAGGATGCGCGCCTTGGTGAAGGTGCTGTCGGTCAGGACCTTGACCTGGCCGCCGGTATAACTGCGCGCCTTGACGCCGAGTTCCTGCAGGGCCATGGCCAGCAGGCCGATGGTGACCTGTTCGCCGGTGGACATGATCATGTCCAGCTCGCGGGGATCCGGGTTGGCCTGAATTTCCTTGGCCAGGGCAATCAGCTTGTTGGTTTCGCCGCTCATCGCCGAGAGCACGACGACGACCTGGTTTCCCTGGGCCTGGAACTTGGCCACGCGCTTGGCGACATTCTTGATGCGCTCGGGATTGGCGACCGAAGTGCCACCGTATTTTTGAACAATCAACGCCATGGATTCATCCGGTTAAACGTTGGAAACATGAAAAAGAGGGCGGGATTTTACCCCACCCGGCGTTTTTTCTAAAGGAGAGGACGACTAGAGATCGGCCAGCGCCCGCAAGTGGGCGCCGACGCTGCGGGCCAGTGAGGTCATCACATAGCCGCCTTCGAGCATGGAAACGATGCGCTTGTTGCAAAGCTCGGCGGCCAGCTTTTTCATTTCCTGGGTACACCAGGCGAAATCCTTCTCGACCAGCTTGAGGCCGCCCATGTCGTCTTCGTAATGGCCATCGAAACCGGCCGAGATGAGGATCATCTGCGGCTTGAAATCGCGCAGCCGGGGCAGCCAGATCTGGTTCACCGCATCGCGGAACTCCTCGCCGCCACACCCCGCCGCTAGCGGGACGTTGCACATGTTGGCGGCCGGCTTGTCGGTACCGGCATAGGGATAGAAGGGATGCTGGAAAATGCTGCACATCAGCACCTTCTCGTCACCGGCAAAACAGTCTTCGGTGCCGTTGCCGTGGTGCACATCGAAATCGACGATGGCAACGCGTTCCAGGCCATGCACCTTGATGGCATGGCGGGCGGCGACGGCGATATTGTTGAAAAAGCAGAAACCCATCGGGGTCGTCCGCTCGGCATGGTGGCCGGGCGGGCGAACCGAGCAAAAGGCGTTTTCGCATTCGCCGCTCATCACCAGATCCACCGCCAGGCAACCGGCCCCCGCGGCGCGCAGGGCGGCCTGCCAGGTATGCGGGTTCATCGCGGTGTCCGGATCGAGGTGCACGACGCCCATTTCCGGCGAGGCGCGCTTGATGCGCTCGAGATGCGACGCCGGATGGACGCGCATCAATTGCTCGAAGGTGGCAAGCGGCGCATCGTGATAAACAAAGTAGGCATCGATCCCCTGTGCGATCAGGTGATCGTTGATGGCAGTAAGACGTTGCGGGCACTCCGGGTGATGCGAACCCATATCATGCAACTGGCAGTCGCGATGGGTAATAAAGGCAGTGGTTGTCACTTTTTATTCTCTCTTTGTCTCTGCGAACCGGCACGTACGGGTGGCGTACGTCGGGTTTCCATTATCGTCCCATTCCTCGCGCCGCTTCAAGCATTAGAATTCGTCATCATGACTTTTCGTCCGCCTGCCATGCCGGGAACAAAATCCGCCTTTTCCACCGCCCCTCACCCGCTCGACGCCGTACTGGCGCAAGCCGGCCAAATCATCCTCGGCAAGCCGACGGAAATCCGCCAGGCGATCGCCTGCCTGCTGGCCGGCGGCCACCTGTTGATCGAGGATTTGCCGGGCCTGGGCAAGACGACTTTGGCTCACGCGCTGGCTCGCCTGCTCGGCCTGCACTTTTCGCGGATCCAGTTCACCAGCGACCTGCTGCCGGCCGACATCACCGGCGTATCGATTTTCGAACGGGATAAAAGCGCATTCCGTTTCCTGCCCGGCCCGGTCTTCGCACAACTGGTGCTGGCCGACGAAATCAACCGCGCCACGCCGAAAACCCAGAGCGCCCTGCTCGAAGCCATGGAAGAAGGCCAAGTCACTGCGGAGGGGCAAACCCGCCCGCTGCCCACCCCGTTCTTCGTCATCGCCACGCAAAACCCGGCGCACCAAATCGGCACCTTCCCGCTCCCCGAATCACAACTCGACCGCTTCCTGATGCGCATCGAACTCGGCTACCCCGACCGGGCCGCCGAACGGGCCCTGCTCGCCGCTGGCGGCCAAGGCCACCATGCCGAACGGCTCAGCCCGCTGCTCGACGCGGCAGATCTGCCGGCCATGCAAGACGCGGTGGCCGGCGTCCATGCCGCCGGCCCGCTGATCGACTACGTTCAGGACTTGATCGAGGCCAGCCGCCACACCCCGGCTTTCCAGCACGGCCTGTCGCCGCGCGCCGGCCTCGCCCTGCTCGCCGCCGGCCGCGCCTGGGCCTGGCTGGACGGCCGCAGCATGGTCTTGCCCGACGATATCCAGGCCGTCCTCCCGGCCGTCGCCCGGCACCGCCTGCGGGCCGCCCAGGGCGGCGGTTACGCCAGCCGCGAGGAGATCGCCGCCCTGATCCGTAGTGTTGCCATCCCCTGAGCCATTGATGGGTCTTCTCAGCCGCCTGAAGCAGCGCCTGTTTCGCTGGCAGAGCGACGGCACGGGCGGCTTCCGGCTCGGCCAGCGACGCGTCTTCATCATCCCGACACGCGGCGGCCTGCTCTTCGCGCTGGCCCTGCTGGTAATGTTGATCGGCGCCATCAACTACACCCTGGCCCTCGGCCACGCCCTGGTCTTCCTGCTCGCCGGCCTGGGCCTCACCGGCATGGTGCACACCTTTCGCAATCTGTATGGCCTGCTGATCACGCCCGGCCGCGTCGAAGCAGTATTTGCCGGCGAAACCGCCCACTTCCAGCTCCATCTCGGCAACGACCGGCGCGTTCCGCGCCTGGCGCTGGAGCTGACCACCGAGGCCGGTCCTGCGGTCGTCACCGACATCAACGAACAGGACAAAAGCACCGTCAGCGTGCCGCTCGCCGCCAGGCAACGCGGCTGGCTCGAACTCCCCAGGGTCCGCCTGGCATCGCGTTATCCGCTGGGCCTGTTCGTCGCCTGGAGCTATCTGCAGCCGGCGATGCGTTGCCTGGTTTATCCGCCACCGATCTTCTCCCCCCTACCCTTGCCACGGCCGATAGCGGCCAGCGGCGAACGTCGCGGCGACGCCGGCCAGGACGACTTTGCCGGCTTTCGCGAGCGGCAACCGGCCGACTCGCCCCGCCACGTCGCCTGGAAGGCAAGCGCCCGCCAGGGCAGCGAGCAGCCCCTGTTGATCAAGCAATTTGCCGGCGGGGCCGAAGTCGAACTGCAACTCGACTGGTCATCGACCGACCCCGCCCTGCCCGCCGAAAGCCGCCTGTCCCTGCTCGCCGGCTGGGTGCTAACGGCCGAAAGCCAAGCCATCAGCTACGGATTGCGCCTACCCGGCGAGCAGATCCCGATCGCCGGCGGCGCCGCCCAGCGCCACCGCTGCCTCGCCGCCCTGGCCTTGTTTCAGCCATGAGCACACCGGCCCGGGAAGCCCTCGAGCACAACGCGACGCCCTGGCTATTCGGCGTCGCGGCGCTGACCACGGCGCCGCACTTCCTGCACCAGCCCTACTGGCTGAGTGCCTTTGCCAGCCTCGTGCTGCTCTGGGGTTTCCGGCTCTGGCAGCGCGACCTCCGCCTGCCCGGCCGCTGGCTGATGATCCCGCTGGTCATCGTCGGCTGCGCCGGCATTCTTTTCGAATTCCGCACCCTGCTCGGGCGCGATGCCGGGGTCGCCATGCTGGTCATGTTCATGGCCATGAAACTGCTCGAACTGAAAAGCCGACGCGATGCCATGGTCGTCATCACGCTCGGCTATTTCCTGCTCCTCACCCATTATTTTTATTCGCAAAGCATCTTCACCGGCCTCTGGCTGTTGACCGCGACCTGGCTGATCACCGCCGCCCTCGTCCGCCTGCACGGCGGCCCGGCCAGCCGCTGGCGAGCCACCCTGCGTTATGCCGCCCAGCTCTGCCTGCAGGCGCTCCCCTTCATGCTTGCCCTGTACCTGCTTTTCCCGCGCATCAGCGGGCCGCTCTGGGGCCTGCCGCAGGATGCCCTGAGCGCCAAGACCGGCCTCTCGGAGCAGATGTCGCCCGGCAGTATCGCCAATCTGGTACAGAGCGGTGAAATCGCCTTTCGCGTCCATTTCGACGGCCCGCTACCGGCCAGCGACAAGCTCTACTGGCGCGGTCCGGTCATGGAGGATTTCGACGGCACGACCTGGCGCCAGGCAACCGCTCGCTCGGCGCCGGAACGCGTCGAGGCCCGCTCGCCGCCGATCACCTACCAGACCACGCTGGAAGCGCACAACCAGCGCTGGCTGCTGGCCCTCGACGCGCCGACGACGCTGCCGGCCGACACCTTCCTGAACAGCCGCATGACCGTCAACGCCCGCCAGCCGATCAGCCAACGCCAGCGCTTCCAGCTTGCCGCCAGCCTCGACTACCGCTTCAACCCCCAGGAAGCGCCAGCCGTCCTGCGCCGCAACCTCCTCCTGCCGAGCGGCCTCAATCCGCAGAGCGCACGCCTGGCCGCGACCTGGCGGGAGCGCGAAAAAACGCCGCTGGCGATCATCGAGCAGGCCCTCCGGCTGTTCGCCAGCCGCGATTTCGCCTACACCCTGCAAGCCCCCCTGCTCGGCACCGACGCCATCGACGACTTCCTTTTCCGCAGCCAGCGCGGTTTCTGCGAACACTATGCGGCCGCCTTCGTTGTGTTGATGCGTGGCGCTGGCATTCCGGCCCGCGTCGTCGGCGGCTACCAGGGCGGCGAACGCAACCCGCTCGACGGCTACCTGGTCGTTCGCCAGTCCGACGCCCATGCCTGGAGCGAAGTCTGGCTGGAGCAGCAGGGTTGGGTTCGCTACGACCCGACCGCCGTCGTCGCCCCCGCGCGCCTCGAAAGCGGCCTGAGCAATGCCCTGCCCTTTGCCGAACTGCCTCCGGCACTGGTCCGCCTGCGCTCCGACCTGATGCGCAACCTACGCCACCGCTGGGAGGCCATCAACAACGCCTGGAATCAGCAGGTCCTGGGTTACGATCCGCTACGCCAGCGCGAGTTGCTGGCCCGCCTCGGCTGGCCCGATGCCGATTGGGCCAAGCTGGCCGGCGCCCTGGCGGTGGCCTGCGCCGGCTTGCTCGCCGTGGTCACCGCCTGGACGCTCTACCAGCGCCCGGAGCACGATCCGGCCTTGCGCCTTTGGCATAAAGCCTTGCGACATCTGCACCGAAGACAAGTAAACTGCGCCCCCTGGGAAACGCCACGGGCTCTTGCCCGCCGCCTCGACTCCGAACGTCCGGAACTGGCAGCAGCTTTTGATCGTGTCGTCGAAGCTTATCTGCAGGCCCGCTACGGCAAAGTCCCCGGCGACCTGAAAACACTGCGCGAGCGCGTTGCGCAACTACCCTGACGGAGAAGAACTTGAAGCACACTCTTGGCGCCCTGCTGATCGCCGGGCTGACCACCCTGGCCAACGCTGCTCCCACCCCGCCGACTTTCGCCGACGAAACGGCAGTCATCGACTTTGCCCGCGACCTTGAACAACGGCACGGCCTGAACGCCAGCGAACTGCTCGGCGAATTTGCCCAGACCAGCCCCAATGCCCGGGTACTGCAACTGATCAAGCCGCCGGAATCGCCGCTGCAACGGTCCTGGGAACGCTACCGGCCGCGTTTCCTGAACAATCGGCGGATCGATGGCGGGGTCCGGTTCTGGCAGGAAAACCAGGTCGCATTGGCCCGCGCCCGGGCACTCTACGGCGTTCCCGAAGAAATCATCGTCGCCATCATCGGCGTCGAAACCGAGTACGGTCAGAACACCGGCGGTTTCCGCGTCCTCGAGGCCCTCGCCACGCTGGCCTTCCATTACCCGCCGCGAGCCGAGTTCTTCCGTACCGAACTTGAGCAATTCCTCCTCCTGGCCCGCGAAAACAATCTCGACCCGCTCGCGATCAAAGGCTCCTTTGCCGGCGCCATCGGCATCCCGCAATTCATGCCGGGCAGCCAGCGACGCTACGCGGTGGACTTTGACGGCGACCGCCGGGTCGATCTGGCCGGCAGCGTCGACGATGCCATCGGCAGCGTCGCTCATTTTCTCGAACAGCACGGCTGGCAAGCCGGTCAGCCGGTGGCCGTACCGGCACTGACGGCCGGCGAACCCGAGCCAGCGCTGCGCGAAGCCGGCATCCGCCCAAGCTGGAAAGTCGCCGAACTCAGGGAAAGGGGCGTCATCGGCGCCGCCGATCCGCAAGCCACGGTCGCCCTGATCGATCTGGTTTCGCCGGAACGGGCGACGGAATACTGGCTGGGTTTCGACAATTTTTACGTCATCACCCGCTACAACCGCTCCAGCTTCTACGCCATGTCGGTTTTCCAGCTCGCCGAGGAAATCCGCCAGCGCCTGCCACGCTAGCCCCGGCCGGCCTCGTGCCGGCAAGAAACCTTAGTGCAGAGGCGCAGAGAAGATCGCGAAAGCAGTGGCCCGCCTGGTTTATGGGGCTCACCCGGAAGGTCTGCCGAATTACCCGAGCCAGGCTTTGTTGTTCCTCAGCGACACGGTGTTCCGGCAGTTCAATGGGGTTTTCTGGGCTTACAGCACCGAGTCGCGCGATATATTGCCGCGTTTGATGATCTTGCGCATGCGGTCCAGGCCTTCCATCTGGATCTGCCGCACCCGCTCGCGGGTCAGGCCGAGGTCGCAGGCAATGGTGTCGAGAGTCGCGACATCCGCCCCGTTCAGGCCGTAGCGCCGCTCGATGACCTGGCGCTGGCGCTCGGTCAGTTGCGCCAACCAGGTGCCGAGCAGGCCATCGACCTCGCTCGACTGCAGCAAGGATTCCGGATCGGCGCCGCTATCGTCGGCGATGACCTCGACCATGGAATGATTGGGGTCGATATCGAGCGGCGCATCAAGGGAGGCGATGTGTTCGTTGAGCGAGAGGATGCGCCGAACATCGTCCACCGAGCGGTCGATCAGGGCGGCGACGCGCTCGACGGTAAGATCGCGCCGTTCGGCCGATTCCAGGTGGCGCATGGCGCGCAGGACGACGTTGATTTCCTTGACGACATGCACCGGCAGGCGAATGGTGCGCGACTGGTTCATGATGCCGCGCTCGATACTCTGCCGGATCCACCAGGTAGCATAGGTCGAGAAGCGAAATCCGCGCTCCGGGTCGAACTTCTCAAGGGCATGGATCAAGCCGAGATTGCCTTCCTCGATCAGGTCGAGCAGCGGAATCCCCCGGTTCAGGTAGTACTTGGCGATATTCACGACGAGCCGCAGGTTGTGCTCGATCATTTTCTGCCGGGCGGCGAAGTCGCCGGCCCTGACCTGGCGCGCCGTCGCCACCTCTTCCTCCGGCGTGAGCAGCGGTTTGGCGCCGATCTCGTTGAGATAGAGCTGGGTAACGTCCTCCAGCAACTCGATTTCCGGCGCCGCAGACTCCGTCTCGGCGAGGGGCAAGGAGTCTTCGGGTTGCCCCTCAAACTCCTCGTCGTCGAGGCCCTCCCCGGTCTGGCTCATCGTTTCGGCAAATACTGAGCCGGATCAACCGGCTTGCCTTGTTTGCGGATTTCAAAGTGCAACTTGACCGAGTCGGTATCGGTACTGCCCATTTCGGCGATTTTTTGCCCGCGTGTCACGGACTGGCCTTCCTTGACCAGAATTTTCCGGTTATGGGCATAGGCCGACAGGTAAGTGCCGTTGTGCTTGACGATCACCAGTTCGCCGTAGCCACGCAGCCCGGAGCCGGCATACACCACCTTGCCATCGCCGGCGGCAAGCACCGGATCGCCGGCCCGGCCCGAGAAGTCGAGCCCCTTGTTGCCGGAATCGCTGTAGGGTGCCACCACCTTGGCTGGCGACGGCCACAACCAGGGCACCTCTTCCGGACCGGCAGGCGGTGCCGGGGCGACCGTTTCCGGCTTGTTTTCAGACTTGCTCTCGGGGTGGCTCTCGGGAGTTTTCGGCGCTTCGGCCGTCTTGTTCAAACGGGCATACGCCTCGTCCGAATACGGCTCCTTACCCGCCTTGGGCTCCCGTTTGAGGTTGCCGTTCTGGGGAACGACGACAGCGGGTTGATCGAGCGAACGGGTTTCGACCCCGCCACCGATGGCAATCGGCTTGCTGACCGCACTCCCGTTGCCCTCCGGCGCCCCCGGCGCACTTAGCGTTCCCGGCGGGGCCACGATCAAGACCTGCCCTTCCTTGATCGCCGAGGGATTGGCCAAGTTGTTCCAAGTCGCAATATCCTTGTAGTCCTGACCAATTTCGAGCGCGATGCGGTACAGCGTATCGCCGCGCTTAACCGTGTAATAACCCGGCCCCGTCGGCGGCGCGACGACCGGCGCGGTACGCACGGCCGGCGTTGCCGCCCGGTCGACCGAGGGAGCCGGCGGCTGGGAAAAACAGCCGCCGAGCAACAAACCGGGCAGAATCAGGAAAAAAATTCGAATCATTGTGTTCCTGCGAGAAGCGGGACAAAACGGACGGCATCCAGCCGGGTCTCGGTATATCCCTGGGGCGTTCGTTCGATGAAGCTAAGATACTGCTCGGCGGTGCCGACTGGCAAGACCAGACGACCGCCGAGTGCCAACTGCTGAAGCAAGGCGGGCGGCACATGCAATCCAGCGGCGGCGACAATGATACTGTCAAAAGGCCCGGCTTCGGGCAAGCCCAACTGGCCATCGGCATGTTTCAGACGAACATTGAACTGCTGCAAGGTCCGCATATTGGCCTTGGCCTTCTCGAGCAAAGGCCCGAGACGCTCGACGGCGTAAACCTCGTTCGTCAATTGCGCCAGCACGGCCGCCTGGTAACCACAACCGGCCCCGACCTCCAGCGTCCGGCCGAGCGACGAACGGCCATTGAGCAACAATTCGATCATCCGCGCCACGACATAAGGCTGGGAAATCGTCTGCCCCATGCCGAGCGGCAATGCCGTGTCTTCATAGGCTCGGGAAGCCAACGCTTCCTCGACAAAAACATGGCGCGGCACCGCCGCCATGGCACTGAGCACCGCATCATTGCGAATACCCTTCTCACGCAAACGCTCGATCATGCGCGCCCGCGTCCGTTGCGAGGTCATGCCGATACCGTGCAGCTTGGTCAAAGTCATTGCATCCAGTGGCGAATGGACGGCATTTGTGCCGTATTGGTCAAATCGATCTGCAAGGGGGTAAGCGAAACCGCTCCCCGCTCAACGGCTTCAAAATCGGTCCCCGGTCCGGCATCTGCCGCCGCGCCGGCCGCCCCGACCCAATAAACCGTTTCATTGCGGGGCGAACGCATTTTAACAACCGGCTCCGCCTTATGCCGCCGCCCGAGGCGGGTCACTTCCATTCCCTGCAGTTGATCGTGGGGAATATCCGGCACATTGACATTGAGCAATACCGGCTCTTTCACCGGATTCCGAATGAATCGCTCGACCAATTGGCGCGCCACCCGCCCGGCAGTCGCGAAATTCTTTCCTTCGAAACTGGTCAGTGAAATTGCAATCGAGGGAATACCCAATAAAAATCCCTCGGTGGCAGCCGCCACCGTCCCGGAATAAATCGTATCGTCGCCCATATTGGCCCCGGCATTAATCCCGGAAACAATAATATCGGGCAACTCGTCCAGCATGCCGGTCACCGCCAGATGGACACAATCCGTCGGCGTACCGTTCACAAAATAAAAGCCGCTGGCCGCCTTTTTCAACAGCAAAGGCCGATCCAGCGTCAGTGAATTACTCGCCCCACTGCGATTCTGCTCCGGAGCGACGACCACTATTTCGCCAAGGCCGGCCAGGGCCTCCGCTAGCGCAGCCAGGCCGGGAGCGAAATAACCATCGTCGTTACTCAGCAGAATACGCATTTAACCAACCAGCAGGTTATCGAGACTGGCGCCATCATTGGCCAACCAGGCTTCAACCCATTTTGGCCGGCGACCACGCCCCGTCCATTCCAGCTCGACATTTTCCGGATGGCGGTATTTAACCTTGACCTTATTGCCGCTCGGCACTTTGACCTTGACTTCCTTGCCCAGCAAATCCTCGATGGCATAACCACGGGCTTTGGCAAAAGCCCGGACTTCATTCAGGATAGCCACTTTTTCCTGCGCTTCACGCCGCTTCAATTCGGCGGGAATTTGCTGCTGCAGGTCGCGTAGCTGGGAAACAGACAGATTAGACAATTCCATATTTACCTCCGCTAGTTAATTGGTGGCAACAATTTAATTTGTATTGATATATTTTTCAATATTTAAAAGTAAATAGTCGGCAACCATTACTAACGCGCCCGCCATCCTACTCCGCAAGCATTTCTTGGTAACTCGCAGAAACCACCGCCGCACAGGCGCCGGACTTACGTCGCCTTGGCGGTATATATCAGATCGACGATCCTCTCGTCGGGACGATAACCACTGACAACTTGCTGCAAGAGCATGCGAATGCGCAAATAATCATCCGCTTTGATCGCGTCAATCAAACCCTGCAAGAGTGCCGTCAGTTCATCCCATGACAAATACTCTTCTTCGGCCCGCATAATCATGGGATGATCCGTCGCCCCCACATCGTCACCGATCAGGAGCTCCTCGTATAACTTTTCACCCGGCCGAAGCCCGGTAAAAACGATATCGATATCCCCCTCCGGCTTATTCGCTGTCCGCCCAGAGAACCCAGAGAGACGGATCATCTTTTCGGCCAACTCGACAATTTTTACGGGTTGGCCCATATCCAGCACAAAAACATCGCCTCCGGCCCCCAAAGACCCCGCCTGAATAACCAGTTGCGCCGCCTCCGGAATGGTCATGAAGTAGCGGGTAATCTCCGGATGGGTCACCGTTACCGGCCCACCGCGCCGGATCTGCTCGCGAAACAGCGGAATCACCGACCCCGAGGAACCCAGCACATTGCCAAAGCGCACCATGGTAAAGCGCGTTCGATTCGGCTGCGGCCCCAGATGCTGCAGACGAAATAAACTCGGTATTGTCTCGCGGCTCAGTGCCTGCAGCACCATTTCGGCCATGCGTTTGGTACTACCCATGACGTTAGTGGGTCTTACCGCTTTATCCGTCGAAATCAGCACAAAGTTCTCAACGCCGGCGAGCACTGCCGCCTGAGCAGAGTACAAGGTGCCCATCGTATTGTTGAAGAACCCTTCGGCGATGTTATGTTCAACCATCGGCACATGCTTATAAGCCGCCGCGTGGTAGACCGTATTAACCCCCCAGGTCCGCATAACATCCAGCAGACGGCCACTATTTCGAACGGAGCCAAGGATTGGAAGTATTTCGGTAGCCCCATCCGCCAATTGGAGCCAACGGACCAACTCACTATGAATGCTATACAGGGCAAATTCCGAATGCTCAAACAATATCAGGACGCGCGGCCCACTGGTAACGATCTGGCGACACAACTCCGAACCGATCGACCCCCCGGCCCCCGTCACCATCACGACTTGATTGCGGATGCATCGCTCGAAGAGGGCGGCATCGGGGATTACCGGCTCGCGGCCAAGGAGGTCGGAGATATCCACCTCCTGCAAATCGGTTACCGTCACCCGACCGCTGGCCAAATCCATAAAACCGGGCACCGTGCGCACATGGAGCGGGAAGTGTTCAAATGCATCGAGAATCGCCCGACGCCGGGCGCGGCTTGCGGAAGGAACCGCCAGGAGCAACTCACGCGCCCCGCTTTCCTTGATCATTTGTTCGATCTGGTCTGGAGGATAAACCAGCAGGCCATCGATCAGCCGCCCCCACAGCCCTGGATCATCATCCATAAAAGCGACGGGGAGCATTTCGCGTCCTATCCGCAATGCCGTCAGCAATTGATGCCCGGCCGAGCCGGCCCCATAAATCGCCACTCGCGACTTACAGCCAGAGCCATTTCCATTCGCCTGATCCTCAGCATTCTCGGATGAAGGCAGCCACTCCCCCCGGAAGAACTGCCGCATCAGCAAACGCAGATTACTGACCATCAGCAAGCAAAGACACCAATACAGCACGGGCAAGGAGCGAGGTACAGCAACGTGCGGCAAGGGGTAGATAACGACGGCAACCAGTACTAGCGCCGACATACTGACGGCCTTTAGAACCGCGAGCAGCGCATGAGTGCCAACATAGCGCATGACCGCACGGTACAGGCCGAAATAGGCAAATAGCGGCACGGCAATCAATGGCACGAGAACGAACAACCAGCCATATTCACCGAAAGTTTCGGTAAAACCACTGTGCTCGCGTCTTACGACGTAGGCCAACCAGAGAGAAAACCAGATCAGGACAACGTCAGCAGCAACTTGCAGAACGAGCTTCGGCAACCGGGGCAGCCCGAGCAGGAAGCTACGTAGACGCTGTGGATTTAAAACACCTTCCGGCTTAAGTACTGGCTTATTTGATCTCTTCAGCATCTAGCTACTAATTCTTCTGCATAGGAATCACAAGCGGCGATAATACCATGCCGCCCCGGACACCTTCTCACAAAGCTAAGCGCCAGCCAACGGATAGAGAGCTCAAGCAGCCAGAGCGGGCCGCTCTGCTGGGGGTCTTGAAGTTTGCGCCGCGCCCTCCACAACAGAGCCAGACTCACACGGATTTGGCCGATACCCGACAACCCAACGCTGGAGAAATGTTCGCACCGCAAAGCGGTCACTTTTTTCAACCAACACGCCCAGTTGATCCAACGCAGGCCGTAAAACCGACCATTCGAAGCACTCCTCCTCGGCTCGCAAAATACGAGGATGCACGGTATCCCCTACCGCATCCCCGATGAGCAATTCTTCGTAAAGCTTCTCTCCGGGGCGCAAGCCGGTGATCTGTATCTCGACATCCCCATCCGGACTAGTTGCTGACTTAACTTTATGACCACTCAAACGAATCATTTTTTCTGCCAGATCGACGATACGTACCGGCTCTCCCATATCCAGCACGAACACCTCGCCACCGCTGGCCATCGCCCCGGCCTGAATCACCAACTGGACGGCTTCCGGGATGGTCATGAAGAAGCGGGTGATATCGACATGCGTCAGCGTCACCGGCCCGCCTTCGGCAATCTGGCGGCGGAACAGCGGTACAACGGAACCAGATGAGCCAAGCACATTGCCGAAACGCACCATGCTGAAGGTCGTTTTCGTCGAGCCCATGGCGCAGGCCTGTAACACCAGTTCAGCCAGTCGCTTGCTGGCCCCCATCACATTGGTCGGCCGCACTGCCTTGTCGGTGGAAATCAGCACAAAATGCCGAACCCCGGCCCGCTGCGCCACCTCGGCCACCACCTGGGTGCCAAACACATTATTGCGGATACCTTCAAAGGGATTTTCCTCGACCATCGGCACGTGCTTGTAGGCTGCCGCGTGATACACCGTGTCCGGTGCCATTTCATCGAACACGCGCTCAACCAGGCGGCGGTCCTGCACCGACCCCAGCACGGGCAGCAATTCGGTAGCCAGCCCTTCCCGCTCGCAGATTTGGCGCAATTCCATTTCAATCGTGTAAAGGGCAAATTCAGAATGCTCGAACAGCACCAGAAAACTGGCATTCTGCCGCAACACCTGACGGCATAGCTCGCTACCGATGGAGCCCCCGGCCCCGGTCACCAGTACCCGGCGCCCGGTAATACAGTGCCCAAGCAGATCCGGCATCGCCGGGACTTGGTCACGACCGAGCAAATCCTCGATCGACACCTCGACCAACTGATCCAGCCGCGCCCTGCCGGCCAAAATATCCTCCATGCTCGGCACGGTACGGACATGAAATGCCAGGCCTTCGAGGCGTTCAAGGATCGACCGTCGCTGACTAGGTCCCAGGTCGGGAATGGCCAGCAGAATTTCATCGACCCCCATGCGGTACAAAATGGCCTGGAGATCGTCGCGATAGGGATTGAGCACTTCAAGGGCGCCGATATTGCGCCCCTGCAAATGGGCATCACGATCCAGGAAAACAACCGGCAAGAAGTCCGTACCCAAGCGCAAGGTGGAGGCCAATTGCCGGCCCAATTCCGCTGCCCCATAGATCGCCACCCGCTTACCCTGGCGGAGCGAGCGCCGCCCGCCCAGCAGATAGGCGGCAATTACGCGACTGGAGGCCAACAGAGCGAACAGCAGCAAGCCGTAAATAATGAAAATGGAACGGGGAAAGAAGCCGGACGAAGCCAACGTTGCCAGAATCGCCACCACCAGAGAGGAAGTGGCGGTTGCCTTGATCAACTGGAAAACCCCCTGCTCACCCATGTGGCGCACGACGCCCCGATAGAGCCCGAGGAAACTGAACATGGGCAGAGACACCAGCACCAGCAATATGGACACTGGCATCAAGACAGCCAAATCCGCATACCACCCACTCAAGCGCAGGCAAAAAGCTAACCACAACGAAAGGGTGACAAGCACAGAATCAACCGTCACCATCAACAGCTTCTTGGCGACGGGCGGCATTCGCACCAAAACAGTCAGCATCAGATTCTTCCGGGATATGCGATTATCACTCTCCGGATATTACAACTATTTACATTCGGTTCTTACTTTTTAACGAATCTCCCCGTCGGCGGCCTGCGCCATTACCGCCTCGAGCACCGAACTGGTCTTCTCAATCTCTGCCTCGCTTAGTGTCGGATGTACCAGGAACATCAGCGAGGTTTCTCCCAGCGCCTTGGCTACCGGCAAGCGGGATACCGGGCGCCAACCGGTGTTATCGAAGGCTTTTTCCAAGTAAACCTCGGAGCATGAACCGGAGAAGCAAGGCACACCGGCGGCATTGATCTCGGCCATGATGCGGTCCCGATCCCAGCCCGGCCGCAAGGCCTCCGGACGGACAAAGGCGTAGAACTTGTACCAGGCATGCTCACAATCGACCGCTGGCAACGGCATGCGAAGGGCCGGCAAAGCGGCAACACTCCTGGCCAGTCGAAGGGCATTGGCGCTACGCCGGGCATGCCAGTCTGTCATGCGGGCTAGTTGAATGCGGCCAATCACCCCCTGCAACTCAGTCATTCGCCAATTGGTCCCAAACGACTCGTGCAACCAGCGGAAACCCGGCGGATGCTGCCGTTTGTATACCGCATCCCAAGACTTGCCGTGATCTTTGTATGACCAGGCCTTGTCCCACCAGTCGTGGCGATTAGTCGTCAACATGCCCCCCTCGCCACCCGTCGTCATGATCTTGTCTTGACAGAAGGACCAGGCACCAAAGTGGCCGATGGAACCGACCGAGCGCCCCTTGTACCGAGCACCATGTGCCTGTGCGCAATCCTCGATGACGTACAGGCCATTTTCTTCCGCCAAGGCCATGATGGGATCCATATCGCAAGGCCAACCAGCGAGATGCACGCAAACAATCGCCCGAGTACGCGGCGTCAGGACCGCGCGAATCGTTTCCACTGTGATGTTCTGCGAATCCGCGTCGACATCGGCAAATACCGGCACTGCGCCGGCCGTCACCACGCTGGAGGCCGAGGCCAGAAAAGTCCGCGACGTGACTACCACCTCGTCACCCGCACCGATGCCCAACACCTTCAGCGCCAGATCCAGCGCCAGAGTGCCATTGGCCAGGGCAATGGCGTAATCGCTATCGGCCCAGGCAGCGAATTCCTTCTCGAATTCTCGACATTCTGAACCGGTCCAGTAATTGACCTTGTTGGAAAGCAGGACGCGGGAAACCGCATCCGCTTCTTCCTGGGTGAAACTGGGCCAGGGGGAAAACGGGGTATTCAGCATGGTATGGAAGAATGAGATTTAAATGAATCGTCTGTAAAGAGGAAAAAAAGCATCGTCAGAACCTGCATTTCCCGTTGCACGCACTAAATCTTCATAGCGTTCCGCATCGAGAACCACCTTTTTGACGTAAAAGGGCATCGACAGACTGGAGAAGCCCTGCTTGAATTTGTAAAGTGCATCTTGTTTTGAACCAACCCCCCCTCCCAAAATCAAAAAACTACAACCAAGGCTGATCGCGACTTCATGAGCCTTTGCCAGAATGACTTTTGATGGGGCGAGTTTTTTAAACTCAGCAACCGAACCACTCAAATAATACTGCATTATTGAGCCTGTGATTATGAACAACGACGAGGCCATGAATTGATCGTTCAGCTTTGCACTAATAATAAGCACCTTGAAGTCTTCGGCGGCACAAAGATTTTCAAAATATTCCTTATTAAAAAAATAATAATTCGACGCCCCCAAACCCAACATGGCGCCCTGATAAATAGAAACGAATTTTTCGAGGGATTCGATACCATGGTCAACGACAACATCAACTCCCGCTTTGTAGGCTGCGGAAATTTCTCGCCTGTGGCTACCTCGGTAACTTGAAGTTACATTCTCAGTCTGTGAAACAGGAATGACAACAACATCACTCAAACGAACCCCTCTAGAGGTCTCGTTGGCGATGTCGCCGATAAATATAGGATGCATCCTAGAGAAAACCGCAACATTGTTCTCATCCTTCATTTTCGAAAGCATTAGATCAATGCAATCATCCGGAGCAGCTGATTTCGAAAAAATAGGGCCTGCATAGCCATATACGCTGGTCAAGTCACAAAGATCGGTGTCTGGTATTTTGCGACGAAGCAAAGGCCAGCACGCATGAACCGCTCCCTGATCGGAGCGAACCACAAATAGCACGGGTTCCCCCTCTTCATTCAGTTGGCTTAGCCTGTGAAAATCATGGGTATGAACAAAATCATATGATCCGATTTCGGATAAGACAGAAACCCAGTTTTCTCTGTCATACATCAAATCAACAATGAATGACATCAGGCATCCCAGTAGCCAGTCTTTTTGGCATGTTCAAAATAATCGGAAGCTGTAATACCAACGATGACTTTATCCCATCGCCGGCCCTTTCGGTAATACCACCCCTCTTTGACGCCCTCACGGCACCACCCACCCTTTTCGAGATAAAACTTCAAGGAGGGAATGTTGTATTCAATCATATCGCCGTCAAGTCGATTAAGCCCTACCTCCTCGAAGGCGTATCGCATCAAAGTCATCAAGGTATCAAGAGCATAACCAGTGCCTCTCAAGTCTTTATCGCCAATCAGCATGCCGTGAAAAGCAGTTCTATTCTGCCAATCAATGGAAACCAAGTTGGCTGTACCAATCAGCCCTAAGTCTGGTGCCTGGATAGCAAAGCGCTGGTTATCAGAGCTGAAGGAAAGTGAAGAAAACCATTTACGCTGGTCTTGCATCCCCACGGGAAAGTGCCATCCTCCAAGCATGGACTGAATGCTTGGGTCGTTGGACCATTTGTGCAGCAATGGCAGATCGTCTTCTTCAATGGCCCGCAGAACTATTTTCTTACCAAAAATATTCATCCATTATCTCCCAGGAATATTTTTACGAGTGAGGCAATTCGAACCATATCATCGACATCATAGCGGTGATCAATCGGTAAAAAAACTGCATCACTGATGAGCCTGGACTCAAACGCCCCTGCCCGTTGAACATTCGGCCAATACATTGGTGTCAGGACTCTCTGCCGATTAAGATATTGACGAAGATCAGTGGCCTTCTTGGTTATAAGCGGATAGCAAAGCGGTACAGATTCTTCCAAATCAAAAAACAAGTCGTTAACTGTTTTCAGGGAATCCAGCGTAAGGAAGTTTTCTCGACGCTTGCTTGCAAAGTATTCTAGGTCCATGGAGTGAATGAGAATGCGAGTGAAGCAAGACATCCTTCGCATTCCAACGGTTTCAAAATCGTGTTCCGATGCCAAATAGGCTTCTCGCGAAACTTCCGGCTCATCCGCGACCCTTTGCAGAAGGCACTGATATCTGGCGATGGAATCCTGGTTGGAGGAAGGAGAACAAGGTAAATCTCCTTTATAGAACATCGCCCCCCCATCGGGAACCGGAAGAAATTTTCTGGGCGAATATATGCTTGCCAAACAATCGAAATCTCGATCAAAAAACGCTTGAGAGCAGTCAACAATCACCTTTTCTCGCGAAAAGCGCTCAAGTTGCTGTTTGATTTTTGAAGAGCAAAGCCCGTAGTAATTGACCAACAAAATAAAATCATTTGGACCAATAGAGAAATCACCTACGGGCTGGAATTCGGCGTCAATATTATATCTTTTTATTGCTGTTCTTGATTGGCTTACTGCATCAATGACAGCGCCGCACACATAATACGGAATCCATACATACTCAGGGCGCAACTTCACAATCAGCGCATAAAGTGCCGACCTTGCCGATTCGTACTCATGATCCCATTTGATGCTGTTTTTATTCTCGCAAACAACTGCTGAGAAATGGGCTCCAATGGTTTTATTTTCAGTTGGTTCCATTGAAGGACTCCACCTCATCCTGCCCCTCAGCCTTTACGTCGGATTTCAAAAATACTTTTTTGACTGTCATAAATAATATTTTAGTGTCGAGCCACAGTGATCTGTTATCTACATACCAGACATCCAATTCGAATTTTTTTGACCAACTGATAGCATTTCTGCCATTAATCTGAGCCCACCCAGTAATACCTGGCCGCACTTCATGACGGCGCATTTGCGACGGCGAATACAGCGGCAGATATGCCATCGCCAACGGGCGGGGTCCCACCAGGCTCATATCGCCCTTGAGCACATTCCACAACTCGGGCAACTCGTCCAGGCTGGTAGAACGAAGCCAGCGGCCAAAAGGCGTGAGGCGCACCGCATCGGCCAGCAACTCCCCATCCGGGCAGCATTCGCTGGTCATACTGCGAAACTTCACCATCTTGAATGGCTTGCCGCGCATACCCGGTCGCACCTGGGTGAAAAACACCGGGCTACCCAACTCCCAGCGTACTTTGCGCACCAACAGATATAGTGGAACTGCCAGCACTAATAGGCCGAAGGTAGCCAGCACGACATCAAAAACTCGTTTCATTTTTTTAAAATTTATCGTTTTGAGATTTGAATAAAGCAGAAAATCGAGAAACACCAGCCTTCAACGATAATCTATCCGAATAAAACCTTCGGGAATTTTCAGCCATCAACTCCCTTTCAGAATCATCAAGCGCTATCATTCTCAGCACAGAATTCGCAATATCTTGCGGATTTTCAGACTCTGCTATAAAACCGCACCCCGCCTCCTTCACAAGATCAGCGGCATCACCATCGACAGCCATGATAATCGGCTTTCCCGCAGCCATATAAGCTTGCGTTTTGGACGGAATTGTTATACGAAAAAGAGGCTCTTTTCTTAGGTGAACGAGAAGCGCATCCGCTGCGGCGAGATACGCCCCGACCTCGGACATCGGTACCGGAGGCAGAAATACAACGTTCTCTATTTTTTTCTCGGATGCGATGTTTTTAAGGTGTTCTACTTCAAGACCTCCGCCCAGAAAAACAAAAGATACGTTCCTGGCTTTATTCATTAATAACTGCGCAGCCTCCAAAACAGATGTAAGAGCCTGCGCCCTCCCCATGTTTCCAGCGAAAAGAACTGTGAACTTTCCAACAGGAAATCCCGCAGGTGTTGCCTTTACCGCACCGCCAGAGATGGCATCCTCGACACACCAGTTGTAGATTACTTCTATTTTTTCTTGCGGCACTCCTCTTTGGATCAATAACTTCTTGAAGCCCGGTGAAAGCACAACGATTTTATCCATCTGCCGATATACATAGTCACAAACACTTGAAACTACGCGAAGCGCTTTCTCATTGGAAAACATTCCAGTTGCACGCAGAGTATCAGGCCACATATCCTGAATATCATAAACAACAGGAACTCTGCGAATAAATCTGATTAACGAAGCAGCCAGACCTACCGTTAAGGGCGGATGATACGCATAAATTAGATTTGGCCGTCTCGCAAAGAACAAGCCATAGACTAAGCTCGCACTTGCAAAACTTGCATAATTAATCACACGCCCTAAAGCACTGCGGTTGTGACTTGGATACAAAGGCAACCTTGTTATCCTAACTCCATCAACCACCTCTTTCTGAACAAGCTTTATTCGATAACCAGGATATATTTTTCCTCCGGGATAGTTAGGAAATCCAGTTACGATTTCCACATCAAATCCCTGATTGACCAATTCACGTGCAAAAACCAAGCCCTTCAGCGTCGGTTCTGGCTCGCACCATTGCGTCAGCAACAATATGCGCTTTGCCATCGTCAAATCAGTACTTCTTCCACACCACGCGATTCACGTAGTCCGTATAGCTATGAATAATCCTGACCACTTTCTCGGAAACGTTCGGCATGCTGTAGTCCGCCACCAGTCGCAGGTTTCGCGCTTCTCCGCGCAGTTGCGACTCAAGAATCGCCAGCCCCTGGCGCACGCGCTCCACTTCCAGCCCGACCATCATCACCGCCGCTTCTTCCATACCCTCAGGCCGTTCGTGGGCCTCGCGCAGGTTCAGTGCTGGGAAGTTGAGGATCGACGATTCCTCGTTGATCGTGCCGCTGTCCGAAAGCACGGCCTTGGCCGAAAGCTGCAGCTTCACATAGTCATGGAAGCCGAGCGGCTTGAGCAGGCGCACTTGCGGGTGAAATTTCGCACCGGTGGCATCGACGCGCTTTTGCGTGCGCGGATGGGTGGAAACGATCACCGGCAGGTCATGATCTTCAGCTACCGAGTTGAGCACAGCTACCAGTTTGGTGAAGGAACGTTCGGATTCGATATTCTCTTCGCGGTGCGCACTCACCACGAAATAGCCGCCTGCCTGCAATTCCAGGCGATCCAGGACATCGGAGGCTTCAATGTTCGGGCGGTAACGGTTCAAGACTTCGAACATCGGGCTACCGGTCTTGATCACCTGATCCGGCGGCAAGCCTTCGCGCAGCAGATAGTCGCGCGCAATGGTGCTGTAGGTCAGGTTGATGTCGGAAGTGTGGTCCACGATGCGGCGGTTGGTTTCTTCCGGCACGCGCTGGTCAAAGCAGCGATTTCCCGCTTCCATGTGGAAAATCGGAATCTTGCGCCGCTTGGCCGGGATCACCGACAAACAGCTATTGGTATCCCCCAGCACCAGCATCGCTTCGGGTTGTTCCTGACCGAGCACCTGATCCACCGCAATGATCAGGTTGCCGATGGTATGCGCGGCACCGCTGCTGCCGGTGGCGCTGTTCAGAAAATAGTCGGGCTTGCGCACTCCGAGGTCATCGAAAAAGACCTGATTCAACTCGTAGTCGTAATTTTGGCCGGTATGCACCAGCACATGTTCGCAATGTTCATCTAGCTGCGCCAAGACCCGCGACAGGCGAATGATTTCCGGGCGGGTACCCACCACGGTGACAATTTTCAGTTTTTTCATGATCAATCAATTCGGATAGGGAGCGCCGTGTTCACAGGGGACAGGCATAAGTATCAGGATGGGCATGATCAAAAATCTCATTGGCCCACAACATGACGATCAGCTCGTCATCACCAATATTGGTAATGTCGTGCGTCCAGCCGGGAACGGTCTCGACGATTTCGGCCTTGTCCCCAGCGGTGAACAACACGTGCGTCTCGCCGGTCTGCATCTGGCGGAATTTGAAGCGCGCCCGGCCCTTGATGACCAGGAACTTTTCTGTCTTGGTGTGGTGATAATGGCCGCCGCGGGTGATCCCTGGGTGCGCAGTGAAATAGGAGAACTGCCCGGAATCGAGAGTTTTCAGCATCTCGACAAAGACGCCGCGCGGGTCGCCGTGTTGTGGCACACTGTAGGCAAAGTCTTCCTTGGGCAGATAACTGACGTAGGTGGAGTACAAGGCCCGCACTAGCCCGCTGCCGACTCGTTCGGTGATCAGCGTATTACGGCTTTCCTTGAAGGTTTTGATCAACTGCGCCAACTCGCCCACCGTAGTGGAGTATTGGGGCGCCACATAGGCAAAGCCATCCGCCCCGACCATGGCATCGGCACCATCCATCAGTTGCATAAAGCGTTCGACCACGTCGTCCACGTAGACCAGCGTAACCGCGGCGGCCGGATCATTAACCTGAATCGGCAAATCACGGGCGATGTTGTGGCAGAAGGTGGCAACGGCCGAGTTGTAATTGGGCCGGCACCATTTACCGAATACATTGGGCAAACGGAAGATATGCACCGGAATGCCATGAGTGCCGGCAAGAACCAGTAACGCCTCTTCTGCAGAACGCTTGCTCTGGCCGTAGGGATTGGCCCGGTCGGCCTGGATCGACGAGGTATAAATGATCGGCACGGCCTTGCCCGTTGCAGCGACCAACGCGCCGACGGCTTGGCATAACGCTGCCGTCAGATCAGCATTGCCTGTGACGAATTCCTGTGGGTCCTGCGGGCGGTTAACCCCGGCGAGGTGGAACACGAAATCCACCCCTTCCAGCAACGCCGGCAGATCGGCAACGCTGTCCGTGCGATCAAAACAGATGACCTCAATATCGCGCCGCTCGGCAAGGAACAACTGCAGGTTCCTGCCAACGAACCCCGCCGCCCCCGTGATCAACACCTTCATGGGTTACTCCTCGGCAACCGCGTATTCGCCGCGGGCAATTTTCTGCATGAAATCCAGCATCAGCAGCAATTTTTTCATACCCTCGACATCGAGCCGGGTCGTGTTATGGGAGTTGTAATCCACTCCATGCGCGGTCTGGGTCAGGCGTTGCTCGCCCTGCTCCACATATTTCGCGTAATTCAGGTCACGGCCGTCCGGCGGCACGCGGAAATAATCGCCCATATCCTGGGCGCAGGCCATTTCCTCCCGGCCAAGCAGCGCCTCGTAAAGCTTTTCACCATGCCGGGTACCCATCACATTAATCGGATGATCCGGCTTGCCCATCAGTTCCAGAATGGCACGAGCCAGCACTTCAACCGTTGCAGCCGGGGCCTTCTGCACGAAGATGTCGCCATTGTTGCCATGTTCAAAGGCATACAGGACAAGATCAACCGCATCCGCCAGCGTCATCATGAAACGGGTCATCGTTGGATCGGTAATCGTGATCGGCTGACCATTACGAATCTGGTCAACAAACAACGGTATGACAGAACCGCGTGACGCCATCACATTCCCATAACGGGTGCCGCAAATTACCGTACCGGTACCTTCCAGATTGCGACTGGATGCCACCATGACCTTTTCCATCATTGCCTTGGAAATCCCCATGGCGTTGATCGGATAAACCGCCTTGTCAGTACTCAGGCAGACCACGCGCTTGACGCCGGCATCAACAGCCGCCGTCAAAACGTTTTCAGTGCCCAGAACATTGGTACGCACTGCCTGCATGGGATGAAACTCGCACGAGGGAACCTGCTTCAGCGCTGCAGCATGAAACACGTAATCAACCCCGCGCATGGCCTGGGCAACGCTATGCGGATCACGAACGTCACCGATATAGAACTTCAGCTTGGCGTTGTTGTAACGCTTACGCATGTCGTCCTGTTTCTTCTCATCGCGGCTGAAAATGCGGATTTCGGCGATATCACTTTGAATGAACCGTTTGAGTACAGCATTACCAAAAGAACCCGTCCCACCGGTAATCAAAAGTTTCTTTGTTGAAAAATTAAAACTCATTCGACAACTCCAAATCAGAGAAAAGTTTACGACTTTGTTCTACCGCTTCCTCGCTACCGATATTTTCGAGAGCCCAAGAACGTATATTTTTACGCCAAATATCGTAGTCTCCCCCGGAGATACTGTTACACTCTTCTATACAAGTAGCAAAATGCTCCGGTTGATCCAAAGGAATATCCCACCCCAGTTTTTTTTCCTTCAAATTACGCCAAGGCGTTGATGTGCTGATCAATACCGGCAAGCCACACCCCAAAGCCTCTGCAATTACATGCCCAAAATTCTCGCCCAAGGTAGGAAGATAAAACAAATCATAGGTCGCCAAAACTTCTGGCAACCTAACCGGATAAAGCATTCCAGAATAATTAAAAACAATATTAATCGGAAGTTCTTCAACTACATCTAGGCAATCCGCCCAATACGCTTTATCCTCTATTGGCCCATATACATCAAACACCAGAGGAATCTTTACTCGCTTTAGCATCTGGATTGCACCGCGAAGATTCTTCATCGGAGAAATACGAGAAACAAAAACCACACGTAATGGAGCGTCTTTTTTTCGAGGAGACAAATCAAGAACAGGAGGAGGACACGCAATATTAACCGCAATTCGGATACTAGCATTTTCACCAAAGACACGTCGAATATCTTCGGCATCATGCGCTGCCGACGCCTGCCATATCACATGACGATAAAAACCAAGAGTTTTAACAAAATTAATATAAAGCTTCTTTTTAAAAGACTTAAATGACAAAGCCTCCGTTGAAAATTCCCCACGAGGCCCAACAATAACCGAACGACCAGGCTTATTCAAAAGCCATATAAAAAACGGTATAATACTAAACCGAACAGAAAAAAAACTATTCAAATAAATCAAATCCCCTTCAAATTCATTAATTATTTTCCACACTCTAAAAATCCAGAACGATTTCGGCGAGATATAGAAAACTTTAGCACCAGTAGATCGACGCACTTGATCCATGCTTTCCGCAGGATAAGAGTCTTTATCGCCAAGATCGCGATCTAATGTAACCACGGAGAAGTTTATTTCTCCAGAGACTTTCTGAACCAAATTATAAATAGTTCGAATCGGCCCCCCTCCTTTAAACCCAGGGGGATAGAATCCTGTGAAACATAAAACTGAAAATGTGCGCTTAGCAACCTGTTCTTTTTGGCTATTTGGAAATTTTTCTCTCCCGCCACAATCCTCAATTTGTTTCACTTCGCTCCCTCATTTTGTGTTTTCGATTGATTCCAAGGAGCGAGAGGTCGCACACCACCACATTCGAGGTAAGAAAAAATTTCCATCAAATAATTTGCCCCATGCGTAGCTCCCAACGACGTAGCCCATTGAGCCAAATTCGAACGCGCGGCCTCTGTATAACGTCCTTTGGAGAGACATTGAGTCAGCAATGCAGCAAGAGCCTTTTGATCACCTCTCGGGAAAACCCCTCCCGTCTTGCTTGCCAACACAACCTCTGCCGCACCGCAATGATCGCTACAAATCGCAGGGGTACCCGCCATCAACGCTTCTGATACAACAGCCCCCCAACCATCGTGGCGACTTGGAAGAACCAAACAATCGGCCCACGCCATATGCGCATGAACCTCTTTCATCGTCTGGCGCCCCAACCACTCCAATTTTCGCCCCAAAAGACGCTCCCCTTTGGCTCGCAACTCATTTTCTAACGGACCTGAGCCAATAATCTGCAGCCTGAACTCAGGAAGCTCCTCCCCAAGCTCCCCCAGAGCATCTATCAATAGATCAAGGCGCTTTCGCGGGATAAATTGCCCCACAAACAAGAAACGGAATACACCATCTGGAAGAGGGGAAAGATGTTTATTAGCCCCCACTTCTTCCAAAAAATAGGTAAACGGGAATATCTGCTCGCTCGATACTCCGCGACCCGCCACCCATTGAGGAGTTTCCTTACCAATGGCCAAAATCCCGTGCAAATGCTTGCGTCGACGTGCAAATAAAGCACGGTACAGCAATCGCTTGGCGGCTCCCGCTAAGCCGGGATCATCCATCATCTCCATTACCACCCAAAACGAACAACCGCATCTCGCCAACTCTCGTTGGACAATACCAACCCCCCCATTGGCACGAATCCCCTGACATAAATGTGTTGCGTATTTAGGAGCTTTTGAAACTAGCGAAAAAACATCTGTGGAGTTGGCAACATAATGTAATTGAACTCCGGGTAATGGAGGAACCTTCCAGCCTTGTGCTTCGCGATCAACACTCATCGGCCGCTCAGCAACATACGTAACATGACACCCCTCCTTTACCAACGCCAATGCTAGAAGAGCCATATGAGGACTAACAATGCGTTGCCAAAACCAAATATCACGCATGAAACTAACCCACTTTCTCCGGCGATTTTCCACTACTAGCCCAAGTAATCAGAATCAGAGACAACATCCCCATGCCGCCTGCCGAAAATAGAGTAAATTCGCCAAAATTCATAAGCACCACCGTCATACACACCATCAGCGCGGGCAATCCCCCATTTCTCTCAGCACGCCGCAACATTATCCATAACCACCCCAGAACTCCTAAAAAACCAAATAAGCCAATTTCTTCCCAAATTGCTAAAAAGCCAACCCCCTTTTCAACGGGGGCCCCAGTCGGCAAACCGAAAACAGGATCGCGTTGTATATCCATAATTTCAGGATCAGAACTCATACCAAAACCGATTCCGCCATAAGGTCGCTTTTTAATATTTTCAATCATTCGTTCAATCAAAAATCCACGAGAGCTTTCATACGCACCAGCCAACGATGAATTCTCGCCCCCTTTTAATATGAAATTTTGAACATTAGCCACAAAAAAAGGCGCAAAAAACACCCCGCAAAAGACAACAAAAAACAGGAAAAACTTTACGCGACCACTCTGCAATCCCGGCAAAAATTCAGCAAACTTCCTTCTTCCAAAAAACAATCCAAATACAACCGAAGAAAAAATTGCCAACAAAAGCCCTAAGCCTGCTGTTCTGGCCATCGAAAGGAAAATCAAAACAACCGTAATAATGAAAAACAGAACAACAATCCAAGATGGTGATTTTTTAACAAAAACCCGACTTAACAACCAAGCCCCAAGTAATGCCATTGTTGCTCCAAATGCCTGAGGGTGATTGAGAACGCCTTGAAAACCCACCTCATTACGAAAATATCCAGACGCAGAGACTAGTAACGGAATGCTAACGAACATGATCCCAAGCAATCCGCCAAAAATCTGCTTTTCAACAAGTTCCCTATCGCGAACACAGAGCCCCTTCCAAGCGGAAAACAAGGTGACGAAAGCAGCTATCCAAGAAATTGCCTTCAATAGCGAAACATCCAAAACACGGCTAAATATTATTGAATGAAAAAGAACCCCCACTCCTCCTAACAAGGTTAAGAAGATAAAGCCATTAACTCTTATATCTTCCCTAGATCCAATTCCACTTCTAAAAAAAATAGAAATCATTGAACTTGCTAAAACAAAATACCTTCCAATACCAGCCATTGCAACCTCTGGTGAAATACCAGGATTAAGAAACGTAAACAGCCAAGATAAAGCGAGAGCTTGAATTATTTGGACCCGACCGAACAATGCGTAAATCGCCAAAATAAAATAGCTTGCATCTGCTGTCACGGATGAAACCATACGCATGAATATTAATAACGCGACAGGCAAAATTTGAGTAAAAAAAATTTTTTTACTAAACATCAAAAACCTTTTTATTTAAAAAAAACCCAAAGAACACACCCCACCGCATATCAACAGAAATAGAAAAATGTCTTTTTTCAAGCACCTTCAAAAACATAGCAAACAAAATCATCGACAATCTTTTCCCAATTATTATTTTTTTTAATCAACTCTCTTGCCGAAATACCCAACGCAACGCGATCACTCGGCGACATTTTCACAGCTCGATTTACAGCGACAGAAAATTCTTTAACTGAAAACTCATCAACGACACACATACAATCGAGATATTCTTTTTCCAAACCCGGAAAAAAATTTGACAAAACAGGAACCCCCGCCCCCATAAAATCAATCAACTTTGAGGGAAAAGAATAGGCAGAAGAAACACCATTAGGATCTCTAAGATTAACCAAAAAATCTGCTGCCGATATTCTTTGATTTAACAAAGACTTCGTCACTCTACCAAAATACCTCACCCTTTTATCCACAAGGGCGAGATCTTTTATTTTTTGTACAAATACACCATCACCGTAAAAATGAAATTCAAAGAAATCATCATGAACAGAGTTTAAATAATCAATTACCAACCCGATTCCATTTTCATCATTCAGGGTCCCCGCAACCAAAAAAACATTCGTATGAGAGACATTATTCGCCAATCGCCTTCCCGTACCAAAAACAGCAGCACCAACCTGAATTTTTAAATATCTATTTTTAATATTTTCACAACGAATAAATTCGTCATTCAAAACAATCAACCCCGTACACATTCTCAACAACAAAAAACCAAAACCAAAATAAATATTTAAAATTATTTTTTTTAGCCAACCAAAAAACTTTATGGACTGCCTATGATTATCATAAACAAAACAATAGTTTTTCGCATCAAAAACCGTCTTGTAGATCAAAATAACAAACAAATCCAAGGGATTATATCCAGTATTTAAAATAACTTTATCTTTCTTTTCTTCACCAGAATTTATTAAGCAGCGCATTAGAGCCCCCCCCCTAAAAAATCCTCGATACTTAATTTGTCTACAACCGACCCCCCCTATGAACTCAAGCGGAACATCAACATCGCCAACAGTAATCAAAAAAACCTCTCTCTTTTTCGACAACTCCAAAAAAAAGCCAAGTTCAAACAATTGACTAGAACTAGTTGTTTCTCTAGTTTTTAGTACCTTAGGCGACAATGAGCGAGAAATATAAATAATCATCCCTCCCTCGCATCTTCTAATACCTGCTTCAATTCTCTCAAAGACGGCCACAAGACAACAATAAAAATAACAACCACCGAGGATAATACACTTCCATAAACCCCAAAATTCTTCAAAAGAAACATCGACAAAGGAATATTAATAATCGCAGATAAAACATAGAAGATAGTTACTACTTTTATCCTACCAATTCCATTAAGAAGACTAATAATCGGCCATTGAAATGACATAACAAGGACCCACGCCCCCATTGATATCGGAACTAATGGATCAATAATCACATCTCTATTTGCCCAAAAAAGAATTATCTGCTTATAATAAAAAACAAAAGCCAACACAAAGGGCAAACTAATAAATATCGCCGCCCCTACATAAAACCTAACAACAGAGATCATCCATTTATAATTCTTTTTTACATAAGCCTCACCAAAACCCGGGCCAACATACGGAGCAACAATCAAATTTACAAAGTTTAAATAAACAAATATTTGCCACACCAAACTATAGTCAGCCGTTTGCTCCACCCCATAATAATGAGAAACCAAGATATTATCTTTTTGAAAAACAACCAGACTAGCAATTTGATTCAAAAAAAACAACCAACCAACACCAAAAACTTCTCCCCAGTAAAACTTGTCCGGAAAACCAGAAAAAGGACTCAACCCAGGAGAAATCTTAAAAAATAGATAGAAAGAGTTAATTACAAGAACAAAAAACTGAAAGCCACAATACAAAAGAATTAGCTGCTCCAAACCTCCATCCACCAAAACCCCAATAAATATACCGAGCGCACCCGCAACTCCCGAAAAAACTTGCCAAAAATTTGAAATACTTCCTTGATGAGTTGCCAGATAAATTCGCTGAACAATAGACAGAGGTAGGGACAAAAGGAAAATGGCTACAGCAAAACCAAGCGCATGCGAAGCCGCATCAACAACAGACTTATCTGGCGAATTAAAAATCAGAGAAAAATCAAAAAATCGCCAAAAAAAAGCAAAGCCCCCACCTAGACATATCGATAAAACAATTAAGCCAAAAAATGCTGTAGCCACATAACTTCTAGCTTTTTCGAAATCGCCTTCGCTGTTCGACTTGACAAGAAGAGGAACCAAGCTGTTTGCAATACCAAAATCAGATAAACCTAACCACGAAATTACACTAATGATCACTACCCACGAACCGTATGCCCCCCCTCCCAAATGAGCAATTACAATAGGCACTGTTAAAAAACTCACAAGAACACCGACCCCCTTGGAGAGCCCCCCTGTAACTACTCCATATAATATACTTCGACCTCTTTTACTCATCACAAATTGATTTTAAAACAAAGATCATAATAATTTCAAAACCTAAAAACCGTGAATCCTTGAGAAGCACAGAGATACCTATCGTAAAGAGATTTGATATCCCCCAAAACGGGTTTCTCTCCTCGACATAGTTCGCGCAATTCAGCCGGTAGAAGTTGCCGGAATTGTTTATGTCCAACGGCAATCACAAGGGAATCAACCGGCGAGGCAGCGTCTATCTCCCCTAATTCAATTCCGTATTCGTGCTTGACTTCGGCAGCATCAGCCCATGGATCGGTAACAACCACCTTCACTCCCCATAACTCCAGTTCGCGAACCAGATCGGCAACCTTGCTGTTCCGGATATCCGGGCAGTTTTCCTTGAAGGTGATCCCGAGCACACCAACTGTACTGCGTGCTACATCGATCCCATTGCGCAACATCAACTTGATGACATTACGTGCCGCATAGCGGGCCATGTTGTCATTGATGCGGCGCCCGGCCAGGATCACCTGCGGGTGATATCCCACCTCTTCTGCCTTGTGCGTGAGGTAATAAGGATCAACCCCAATACAGTGACCGCCCACCATACCGGGCCGGAAGGGGAGGAAATTCCATTTACTGCCAGCCGCCTCAAGTACTTCAAGCGTATCGATCTCCAAGCGATCAAAAATCACCGACAACTCGTTAACCAGGGCAATATTCAGGTCGCGTTGCGTGTTTTCGATGACCTTTGCTGCCTCGGCAACTTTCAGGCTGGTCGCGGGAAAAGTACCGGCGGTAATAATGCTGCCGTACAGAGCATCAACCGCCTTGGCTACCTCGGGCGTCGAACCGCTGGTAATCTTTTTGATTTTGGTCAAAGTATTGACCTTGTCGCCGGGATTGATGCGTTCAGGGCTGTAGCCGCAGAAGAAATCGACATTGAACTTCAGGCCGGAATGCCTTTCCAGCACCGGAACACAAACTTCTTCAGTACACCCTGGGTAAACAGTGGATTCGTAAATCACCACGGCGCCTTGCCGCAGTACCTTACCAACCGTTTCGCTAGCCTTGACCAGCGGCGTCAGGTCTGGTCGGTTCGCCTTGTCGATCGGAGTCGGCACCGTGACGATAAAGACTTGGCATTCCCGCAGATCTTCAAGATTGCTGCTGTAGCGCAATAAACGGGCCGCCCCAAGGTCGTGCTCCTCAACCTCCAATGTCGAATCCTTGCCGGACTCCAACTCGGCAATACGTGCCTTGCTGATATCAAAACCGATAACAGGCCGCTTCTTTCCAAACTCCACAGCCAACGGCAGACCAACATATCCGAGGCCAACGATGGCAATTTGAGCATTGTCCAGTGTAAACATGATTGGGTTTCTCTTCTGTTGATTACTCGATGATTAAGGATTCAGCACGATTCGTTGCCATAGCACGCCTGTCTGCTACTGTTTGGCGCGACATGACTGGATAAGAAAGGGGAGAAAGGAACGGCATCAGGTGTCGGCGACAGCACTGTGTCGTGCGCGACGAGGATTTGGATTTCTGGTCTTCAACTTTCCTCCCCGCGGCAACCATGGAAAGCACCTTGACTCGATCAGCACAACAATATTTTTTTGCATACTCATGAGTCATTGAAGCACGAGGGCTGATTCAAGGCCTGAGCAGCGTTCTCAGATTTGAGGGACTCGATCTCGGAGCGCAAACGCTCATACTCGACCATTTTCCGTTGTAAAAAACGGGCCGTGAGCGCACTTTTTTCGGCAATACCGGCGGGGGTCATCAGATAGGAATAGGCCAGCTTGTTGTTGCTTGCCTTGAAGTTCTGCAACTTGAGCAACCCCTTGTCCAACAAGGCATTGACGCAGAAATTGGTCTTGCCCAGGCTCACCCCCAGCGCACTTGCCAACTCACGCTGGGTTAAACAGGGGTTGTCCTGCAACAGGCGAAGAACGCGAAAGTGGATATCGTCTCGCTGCTCTTGGGCTCTAACCATCATGGATAGTCGTTCAAAAATGAACGCATTCTAACAGGATAATTTATGTGGGCAAGTGAATTTATCTTCAATGGGATATCGGCCCGCGGCGCAGACATGGCTCGTTAACTTTGGCAACATCTGGCAGCCAATACTGCTCACGTCTGTGTATAATCCGCACTCCCTAATTGTTTGCGCTAGCCAATGTTCAAGCACACTCTCACGGTATGCGTAGGCAATATCTGCCGTAGTCCAACCGCCGAAATACTGCTTCGCGAAACCTTGACTGGCCCTGGTTATTTGGTTTCCTCAGCCGGTATTGGCGCCTTGGTCGGCAAGCCGGTTGAAGCCACTGCGGCCAATGTTCTACGGGCGCACGGGCATGTCGTACATGAACATCAGGCACGCCAACTGAATCGGGCGATGTTGCATGAAGCTGATCTGGTACTAGCCATGGAGCGCCCCCACTTGGAGCATATGCTGCAGATTGCACCGGAGGCGCGTGGCAAGATTTTCCTGCTCGGCAAATGGCAGGCTGACCGCGCCGTACCCGACCCTTACCGCCAGGACGAAGCTGCCTTCGAGGCGGCCTACCAGATGATTGCCGAAGGCGTTGCCGCCTGGGCTTCCCGTATCCATCGATAACCACACCCGACACCGCATGCAAACCAACCCCGTAGTGACCCAAGAAGAGCAGCATGATGATATAGACCTGCTCGGTCTCGTAGGCCCCCTGATTGATCACAAATGGTTGATTGGTGGCGTCACGGCTGCATTCATGGTACTGAGCATTGCCTACAGCCTGTTGGCGACACCGATCTACAAAGCCAACGCCATGATCCAGGTCGAAAAAAAAAGCAGCGGCTTGGCTGGTTTGTCGGAAATGGCTGACGTACTTGGCAAAGAATCCAAGGCAGTAACCGAGATAGAGCTAATCAAGTCGCGCACGGTAATCGGCAAGGCAGTGGATCAACTCCAGCTTGATCTGATGGTACGCCCGCATTACTTCCCGATCATCGGCCGGACCATGGCACGTCGCTTTTCGCCGCGGACTCCAAACGAACTTGCTAGCCCTATGCTCGGAACGGGCTCTTATGCCTGGGGAGGGGAGCGCCTCCAAATCAAGGATCTGCAGTTACCGGACGAGTTGATGGGCACACAGCTAACTCTGACGACAGGCGAATCCGGTTCTTTTGCCTTGTATGACGAGGATGGCCAAGAATTGATGCGCGGCCAGACGGGCGCCGAAGCAGCTTCAAACGGCGTCCGCATACGGATCAGCGAGCTACATGCCAGACCAGGTACAGATTTTACGGTTCAGCGCCTAAAACGGCTCAACACGATATTGGAGTACCAGAACCAGTTACAGGTTACCGAACGAGGCAAGGACTCTGGCATTCTTAACCTTTCTCTTGACGGCCCAATCCCGGAAAAAATTGCTCAGGTACTGGACGAGATCAGTCGTCAATTCGTCCGCCAGAATATTGAGCGCACGTCGGCCGAAGCCGCCAGCAGCCTGGAATTTTTGCGTGAACAGCTACCTAACGTGCGTGCCGATCTGGAAAAATCGGAGAACGCCCTCAATACTTTCCAGCGCCAGGCCAAGTCGGTTGATGTCAGCGGCGAGACACAGGCGGTACTGCAGCAGTCGGTGGCCATTGAGACCAAGCTGACCGAACTCAAGTTCCAACAGGCGGAAATCGATCGCAAATTCACCCGCCAGCACCCCACCTACCAGGCCTTGCTGCGCCAGATCGATGAAGTCTCGCGCAAGCAGGGTGAAATTTCCGGCAACATCCGCAAGCTACCTGAAACTCAGCAGGAAATACTGCGCCTAACACGTGATCTCAAGGTCGGTACCGAGATATACACCCAGTTGCTCAACAAGGTGCAAGAACTGGACGTGGTGCGTGCCGGTACTGTTGGCAATGCGCGCATTATCGACAATGCCGCAGTGGATGTCCGTAGCCCGGTCGCCCCAAAGAAATCGCTTATCGTCGTCATCGCTACCCTGTTTGGCGCCCTGCTGGCTTCGGCCTTTGTTCTGGCGCGGCGCGCCCTGAACCGTGGCATCGAAAGCCCGGAAGAAATCGAGAAACTAGGCCTTCCAGTCTATGCAACTGTCCCGCTTAGCGAACAGCAAGGCAATTTTGAAGCCAGATTCAAGGAGGGAAAGAGCAAGGGCGAAGCCATTCCGTTACTGTCGGCTGCCCATCCCCACGACCTGGCGGTGGAAGCCTTGCGCAGCCTGCGCACCAGCCTGCATTTCGCAATGCTGGAAGCGACCAACAACCGCATCATGATTTCCGGCCCCAGCCCCGGCGTCGGAAAGTCCTTTGTTTCGTCCAACCTCGCCGCTATCATCGCCCAAGCAGGCCAGCGCGTGCTACTGGTCGATGCCGACTTGCGCAAGGGCCACTTGCACAAAATGTTCGCTATAGATGAAGACAACGGCCTATCAAATTTACTTGCACGCGACACCAGCTTCGAGCAGGCAGTACATAGCACCTCAACCCCTGGCCTGAGCGTAGTTGCCCGCGGCAAGATTCCACCCAATCCGTCTGAACTATTGATGCATCCGAATTTCGGTGCATTCCTGGAACAAGCCAGCGCAGCATTCGACCTTGTTATCGTTGATACACCGCCACTACTGGCCGTTACCGACGCTGCTATCGTCGGCCGCCTGGCAGGCACAACCTTGATCGTTACCCGCTTCGGGGTAAACCCGGCTCGCGAGGTTGACCTTACAGTACGACGTTTTGCCCAGAACGGGATTGAGGTCAAAGGCGCCATCTTTAACGGCATGGAAAAGCGCGCCACTGGTTACGGCGGCTATGGAAAGTACGGCGGCTATGGCTACTACCAGTACGAATACAAGCCAGACAAGTCGTAATTCCATATACTATCCGCATGCAATCGCGCTAATTTATTGCTAACAAATCAATGCGATTCCGCTACAATCGAGAAACCTCAACATCTCTATAGGAGTTTTCGCCATGAATAAACTTATCAGCCTCACTCTCGCCGCATTGCTTGCTTCCTCGCCCGTGTTTGCACAAGATGCTGGTGCTGGTGCTGGTGCTGGTGCTGGTGCTGGTGCTGGTGCTGGTGCTGGTGCTGGTGCTGGTGCTGGTGCTGGTGCTGGTGCTGGTGCTGGTGCTGGTGCTGGTGCTGCAGGCGGTCTGGCTGGCGCAGGCGCAGCCGGTGCTGCCGGACTGAGCACTGGCGCCATGGTTGGCATTGGCCTGGGCGCAGCAGCTCTGGGCGCCGCTGCAGCCGGAGGCGGCAGCGGTGGCACGAGCGGCACCACCGGCACCACCGGCACAAATTAATTTAGTTTTGGTATCTGTATTAGCAACCCGCGGCTCCCCCGCGGGTGTTTTTATTCGCCCTTAAAGAAGCTATCGACCGCTGCATGAAACTGCTTACCCCCCTCGCACTTGGCTTTGCCACTGTCTTTACCCTTGCCGGTTGCGCCTTTGCCCCTGGCCAACATATGGAGCGAGGAGGTTTGCTGGATAGCGGAAATGGCGAAAATAGCACGGTCGAGATTATTACTATTACCCCCAAGCTCCTGGCGGTACAGATGGCAAGCACCCCGACAGAGCAAATCCCTCTAAACCTAGTTGACTATAAGCCCGGCCCTTATCGCATCGGTGCGGGTGATGTATTGCAAGTTACTGTTTGGGAGCATCCGGAGCTCACCATTCCTTCCGGCACGCAGCAGCAAGCAGAAGCCAATGGTCGCATCGTGCAGGCTGACGGAACACTTTTCTATCCTTACGTTGGCAGCATTCAGGCGACAGGCAAGACCCTAACAGAATTGCGCGAATTCTTAACCCAGCGCCTAGCGCAGTGGATAGAAAAGCCCCAGGTCGACGTCGGGGTTATGCGCTTCAATAGTGGAAAAATAAGGGTTTCCGGCGCTTTTGTCGTAACAACAGAACAAGTAATTACTCAAACCCCCCTTAACCTGCTGGCGGCACTAGGGGCGGCCAATATCAAAACAGCGGAAGCCGACCTCACCGGCTTTACTCTTAAGCGTGATGGCCAGGACTATCATCTGGACCTTGACACCCTCAATCGTGGCACCAACCTATTGGGCTCGATTTACCTGAAGCCTGGCGACCAACTCAACCTTCCCTATAATGACCGCCGCAAGGCCTATGTAATGGGTGAAGTAACCCGCCCCTCCTCGATTGTTTTCAAGAACCGCAGCCTGACCCTGTCCGATGCCCTTGGCACAGCCGGGGGGATACGCCAGGAAACCGCCGATGGCAACGCCATCTATGTGATCCGCGGGGTACCGGATCTGGAAAAAAAACCGGTTCAGGTGTTTCAGCTTGAAGCCAAGTCACCAGCCGCCATGGCCCTCGCCTCACAATTCGAAGTACTCCCCCAAGATGTGGTTTTCGTCGGCCCCGCCGGGATCACCCGTTGGAACCGCTTCATCAGCCAGTTGCTGCCATCTGCTTCGCTTTTGCAGTCAGGCGTTTACACCGGTGTAAACGCGCGCTGATCGCAATGCTGAATTTTCGGCATGCCGCTTTAGCGCCATTGGTCGCCGTAATCGCCTTTGTCATATCTGGCTGCACGCCATCCATGCAGGCGGCTACCGAGACAGTTCGCGTCGCCATCAGCGGCACTCCACCAGTCACTTGGACACGGGCCCAAATGCAGGCCCTGCCCTACGCCCAATTGCGCCTGGATAGCAAGCTGGGCTCGGCTGTTCTGGTCCTGGGCAGAGTGGTCGATGGCCAGCGCTTCTGGGCTGCGCCAGGCGGCTATGTTCTGGTTGAGGCCGATGGTTTGGTAATGCGGGTTAGCGGCTTCGCGGATAGCTTGGAAAGCAGCCGTTTTATCGGCCACAACCCTTTCGCAACGGGCTTGCACCACCTGACCAGCGGAACCAAGACCGAACGTGTTGTCGACTGGATGCCTGGTAATCGTTACGGCGTGATTTTGCAGTCAAGTTTTTCGCAACTTGGCCGAGACCACATAGAAATCCTCGGTGAACAATTTGAAACGCTGTATATAGAAGAACAACTGCACGCCACAAATGCCAACTTTCAAGCCGTCAACCGCTATTGGGTTTCCCCGGTCGACGGCTACATCTTGAAGAGCGAACAACAGATTACCCCCTCGTTGCGCCTGAATCTGACCACCCTGCGCCGCTCACAACCGGGTACTGGGGCATGAGGCGATTTTTTAACTGTCGGGTGCTTATTTGCATTTCCCTCGCACTCTCTGTATCGAACTCGCCGATAGGCGCTGCGGAACTGGGAAATACCGCCGCAATACGCGTAAAGGTCGAGGGTCAGGTAATAAAGGCCGGCGTGTATTCCCTGCCACCCCACTCTCGTCTGGTCGACGCCGCTCTTTCTGGCGGCGTTCGCGCCGATGCATACCTGCCAGGGGCGACCTGGCTGCACCAGCCGGCGAAAGCTTCTCAACAAGAACTAAAAATCGGCCTGATCCACGATTTAACTGTATTTATCCGCAACGCCAAACTTGACAACTTGCCGGAAAGCGCCGCCCTTGGCCTGCGCCTGCGCAATCGAGTGGAGAGCATGCCGACGACCGGACGACTGGTCAATGCACTCGACCCAATTCGCCTCGAGTTGGATAGCAAGGCCAATCATTTGCTGGCTGATGGCGATGAGCTTTATTACCCGGCCCGGCCCGAGATCATCATTGTCCAGGGCGCCGTCACCCAAGATTGCGTTCTTCCCTTTGTCAGCCAAAAGGTGGCCGCCGATTATGCGCGCGCCTGTCCGCAACATGGCGAGGCGGAAACGGACTGGGTATACATCATCGAGCCGAACGGCAGTACCCGCTTGCATACCATTGCTGCCTGGAATGCAGAGAAAGCCCAAGCCCTGCTGCCCGGCAGCCAGTTGCTGGTGCCGCTACGCAGCCGTCCAGGGCAACCGACCGACGAGCTGAATACGGAATTGGCTCGCTTCTTAGCCACCCAAGTTCTACCAACCCAGGGCCAGCAACCATGAAGCGCCGGTTGATCGCCCTTGCCGTTTGCGCTGCCTGTAACGAATTGGCAGCAGCCACCGAGCCCAGCCAGGGAGATTTTGGTGGCGTCGGGCTGTTGCAAACGCCAACTGCCCGCATGGCCCCGGAAGGTTTTCTCAGCTTTAACGCCAACAAAGTCAAACCGTACACTCGTTTTAGTCTTTCTCTGCAACCATTTGATTGGTTCGAAGCCGTATATCGCTACACCTCAGTAAGTACAGTTCTATATGGCCCGAGTATCGCGGGAAATCAGAGCACCAAGGACAAGGCCTTCGATTTTAAGGTACGGCTAGCCAAGGAAAGCCACTGGCTACCAGAGGTGGCCCTCGGTGCTCGCGACATTGCTGGCACTGCATTGTTTTCCGGTGAATATCTGGTTGCCAACAAACGCATAAATGACTTCGACTTTAGTGTAGGTTTGGGTTGGGGCTACGTAGGAAAGCGTGGCGACATCGACAATCCGCTGGGCGTTCTATACCAAGGCTTCAAAACCAGACCGAGTGGCAAAACAGGCCAAGGCGGCCTAGTGGGCTTTAATACATTGTTTCGCGGGCCAGCCACCCTGTTTGGCGGTGTTCAGTGGCAAACCCCCTGGGCGCCACTGAAGCTCCAACTCGAATACGAAGGCAACAATTATCGCAACGATTATGGCGGCGCGTCTGTTAAGCAAGATTCCCCGCTGAATCTTGGCGCCACTTATCGGGTGAACGACTCGGTTGTACTGCATGCTGCCTGGGAACGGGGCAACACAGCGATGATCGGTATTACCCTGCAAGGTGATTTGAGCAGTCGCAAACCAGCCCCCCCCAAGGTTTCCGACCCAGCGGCCGAGCCAATGCGCCAGGAGCTTGCCCGCCCATCAATGGCAGCGAACTGGGCGGATGTCGCACAACGATTGGAAGGTAGCGCCGGCTATAAGGTTAGTCGCATCACCCAACGCGAACGCGAAGTGGTGGTTCACGGTGAACAAACGCGTTACTTCCACCCTGCGGTGGGCATTGGGCGTAGCGCCAGGGTGCTCGACAATAGTGCAGGCCCGGACATCGACTGGCTGACCGTTATAGATTCCCGGAATGGCTTACCAATAGCTGAAACCTCTGTCCGCCGAGCCACCTTCCATCGAGCCTTGAAAGAAGATGTCCCCCTTGAAGCGCTACATCGCACCACCGAAGTCGTAGAACCACTACCCAGATTAGAGACCACTCTATATCAAGCACCACCACCCGCCCCCTTCGACTGGGGGACAAATATCGGCTACAAGCAGAGCTTGGGTGGCCCAGACGGATTTGTACTGTATCAATTTAATGCGAACCTGGATGCGGAATACCACTTCACCCCCGGCACCTGGCTAAAGGGTATTGTTAGCGCCAATCTATTAAATAACTACGATAACTTTAAATACACCGCACCGAGCAATCTGCCCCGCGTCCGTACCTACATCCGCGAATACCTGACTTCATCGGATCTCACAATGCCCGTGCTGCAATTGACGCATGCCAAGCAGGTGCAGCCCGATCTCTACGGCATGCTTTACGGCGGTTATCTCGAAACCATGTATGCAGGCATCGGTGGCGAACTTCTCTACCGCCCGCTAAACAGCAATTTGGCATTTGGCGTGGACATAAACTACGTAAAGCAACGGGACTTCAAGCAGGATTTTGCACTGAGGGATTACAGTGTGATGACTGGTCACCTCAGCAGCTATTACCGCGGCATCCCCGGCGTCTTACTGACCACTAGCGCCGGGCGTTACCTGGCGGGTGACTACGGCCTCACCTTTGACGTGGCACGCGAATTCGACAACGGGGTGCGCTTCGGCGCCTGGGCCACCTTTACCAATGTTTCGAGCGCACAATTCGGAGAGGGCAGCTTCGACAAGGGTTTCTACATCTCGATCCCGTTTGACGAGATCACCACCCGCTCAACGCAGCGTCGTGCCAATTTCGTAATTTCCCCGCTAACCCGCGACGGCGGCGCCCGCCTGGCCCGCGAATCACGCCTGTATGACATCACAGAAGGCCGAAATCTGGACTTTTTCCACCAAAATTTCCAGCGGATTAAAGACTAACCATTTTTTTGGTCGCCGAGTTAGTCTTTACCAAGGCGGCCAATAAAATAGCCGAACACCAAGACGGTCGATCTTAGCGTTTGCCATTCCCACGCTGCCAATTTCAGATGCTCCATAGCGGTCCCCATTTTCAGGACTGCACTGCCAAGGACAATATTACGCCAGCAAGCGATTTTTTGAACTTTAACCCAAGCAAATAGGGCGCCGACAAAATTAAGCTCCCAACGGCGGTTTAAAGTCAGAAATCTCCCATCCTGTCCTCACCAAAACAAACGCCCCGCTGACGCGAGGCGTTTGTTTTGGTGAGATTGCAAGCAAAATCCATATTACACAGCCAGCCCTCTCGCCATAACAATTAGAACCTTCAGAAAATTTATTTTCTTACACAGAAATAGCCACCACTAGGAAATGGCTTACCATCAACACCGATAGCACCCGGATGGTAGCCAGTGGCTTTATGCTTAACGTCCGGAGTATCAAGAGTGGCGCAGACCGCCTGCCCCGAAGCAACGAGGTTTTCCGGTACCGGACCGAAAGCAGCCGGGTTATCCCATGTCGTTGATTTTTCGCCGACCACGAGGCGAGGAGGATTATCTGAAGGCTTATCGCTGGGGCCTATTGCACAACCAGCAATGCTAAACCCCACAACAGCGCACAGAAGTGTTGATTTGATCATTTTCATTGACATTGTCCTCGATAAATAGAAATAGCAGCACCAACAACGATGCCTTCGATGCGAAACATGTCTCCACGCAACAACATGTCACATGTAACGAGTTTACCGCATGGCGCAGAATGCATATCAACTATTTTTGTTCAAAGGAATCATCCGAACGACCCATCAATCGACACCCAATAAAAAAAGCAAAAAGGCCAGTCCGAAGATTGGCCTTTTTGCTTGTTTCTATTGGTCGGGGCGGCGGGATTCGAACTCGCGACCCCTTGCACCCCATGCAAGTGCGCTACCAGGCTGCGCTACGCCCCGACAAGCCAATGATTATACCCGAAAACACCGAAAATTAAAGCCTCAACATCTCAATAACTGAAAGCAATTCGAGACGCAGACTATTGCTCATTTGCTGATTTTCCAGCTTTTCGACGGTAGGTGCTTCAACAACCCCAACTTCATCAAGTCGATTGCGTGCACCACTTATCGTAAACCCCTGATTATAAAGAAGCTCACGAATACGACGAACGAGCAAAACTTCATGATGCTGGTAGTAGCGACGATTGCCACGCCGCTTGACTGGCTTGAGTTGGTTGAATTCCTGCTCCCAATAACGCAGCACATGCGGTTTTACGCCGCACAACTCACTAACTTCACCGATCGTGAAGTAGCGCTTGGCCGGAATGGGCGGCAGCTCGTCGCTGCCTGAGGGTTTATGCCGGGGTTCCATCGAAGGCGAGCTCAACATCGGACTTCAGCTTCTGGCTGGCATGAAAAGTCACCACACGGCGTGCCGTGATGGGAATTTCCTGACCGGTTTTGGGGTTGCGCCCAGGGCGTTGGGGCTTGTCGCGCAACTGAAAATTGCCGAATCCGGAGAGCTTCACACCGTCACCGGTTTCCAGGGCATTGCGAATCTCTTCGAAAAAAGCCTCGACCATGTCTTTGGCCTCACGCTTGTTGAGGCCAACTTTTTCGAACAACAGGTCAGCGAGCTCGGCTTTGGTGAGCGTCATCGTTGTTTTTTCCATTAGGCACGCAGTTGAGCACTGAATGCCTGTTCAAGACAGGTCACCAGTTGCTGCATTGCAGCATCAACTTCCGAATCTAGCAAAGTGCGTTGAGTATCTTGCATAACTATACGGAATGCAAGGCTTTTCTTGTTTTCCGGGACTCCCTTGCCAACGTAAACATCGAACAATTGGACGTCTTTTACCAAGGGTGGCAACTGCGTTTTCAAACCATCAAGCAGGGTTTGCAGCGCCAATTGCAGATCGACCACGACAGCCAGATCGCGAATGACCGGCGGGAATTTGGAGACTTCGGCATACGCCGGAACCTGGACGGACTTGACCGCAGCGAAATCGACCTCGAAAAGGACCGGGGCTTGTGGCAGATCATATTTCTGAACCCACTCCGGATGCAGTTCGCCAACACAGCCAATATCTTGACCATTTAGCAGCACTCGGGCCGCGCGACCGGGGTGGAGCGCCGGATGGACCAGTTTTTCAAAGCGCAATTGAGCCGGCGCCAGCAAGGCTTCGAGATCGCCCTTTACATCGAAGAAATCTATCTTGCGCGTACCGCTCCCCCAACCTTCAGGCAAGGCGCTGCCGTAGGCCAGGCCCGCAAGCTGCCATGGCTGATGGAAGCCCGCGACCGGGCCACCTTGACTATCGCGGCGGAAGGTCCGTCCGGTTTCAAACAGGCGCACGCGGCTTTGCTTACGTTTCAGATTGGTCACCAGATTGGCGACCAGCCCGCCAAACAGGGTCGAGCGCATGACCGCCATCTGGCTGGCGATCGGGTTAGCCAGGCGAATCAAATCCTCACTGGCAGCGAAATCTGCCTCCCAGGCTTCTTCCACGAAAGCGTAATTGACCACCTCCTGGTAACCGCGATCAACCAGTAGCTGGCGGACACGCGCCGACGGGCGCTGGGCTTCCGGCTGCACCATCATTTCCAGCTTGCCCCGTGGCGCCGGGGCCGGGATGTTGTCGTAACCGTGCAGACGGGCGATCTCCTCAATCAGGTCTTCCTCGATTTCGATATCGAAGCGCCAGGTTGGCGGCGTCACCAGGAAACCGTCGCCTTCGCGAACAAAGGGCAGACCGAGGCCATTGAACAAGCCGGCGATCTGCTCAGCAGAAAAAGCCATGCCGATCACGCTGGATGCACGTGCCGTACGCAGGCGAACCGGATGGCGTGCCGGCATCTCGGCCTTCGCTTCAACCACCGGACCGGCGGCGCCGCCGCAGATTTCGATAATCAGTTGCGTAGCGCGCTCAATGGCGCGACGGGCGCCGCCGAAATCAACGCCACGCTCGAAGCGGTGGGAGGCATCGGAACCGAAGCCGTAACGACGGGCGCGACCGGCAATGGCTTTCGGCGCAAAGAAGGCTGACTCAAGGAAGAGCTCGCGGGTTTCCAGCGTGATACCGCTCTCCTCGCCGCCCATGATGCCGGCCATGGCCAGCGGCTTGACGTCGTCGGCAATAACCAGGATATCGGCATCGATAGCGATGGTTTGCTCGTTCAGCAGCAATAGCTTTTCTTCCGGCTTCGCCATGCGGGCATGCACGGCACCTTGCAGCTTGGTGTTGTCGAAGGCATGTAGCGGCTGACCGAGTTCGAGCATGACGTAATTGGTCACATCAACCAGCGCCGAAATCGAACGAATGTCACTGCGCTCCAGACGACGCTTCATCCATTCCGGTGTCGGTGCCTTGGCATCAACGTCCTTGATGATGCGACCACAATAGAGCGGGCAAGCAGCCGGCGCATCGAGGACGACAGCACGCTGATCGGCGATGGACGCCTTGACTTCCGGTACGTCGACCAACTTGGCCTGGGCACCGGCAATGGCCGCCACTTCGCGCGCCACACCGGTCAACGACAGGCAGTCGGCGCGATTCGGCGTCAGCTTCAGTTCAAACTGCTGGTCGTCGAGATCGAGATATTCGCGAATCGACTGACCGACCGGCGCGTCCGCAGGCAGCACCAGCAGGCCGGACGCCTCGCCGGCGATGCCGAGTTCCTTCGCCGAGCAGAGCATGCCGGAAGACTCGATGCCGCGCACCTTGGCGATCTTGATGGTGAAATCGCCCGGCAGCTTGGCGCCGGGCAAGGCACACGGAACGCGCAAACCAACGGCAACATTCGGTGCGCCGCAGACGATGGTCGTCGGCTCGCCGCGACCGGTATCGACCTTGCAGACATTCAAACGGTCGGCATCCGGATGTTTGACGACTTCCAGCACCTGGGCTACGACGACGTCGTTGAATTGGGGGGCGACTGGCTCCAGACCTTCAACTTCAAGGCCGGCCATGGTCAGCAGATGGGAAAGCTCCTCGCTTGACAGTTGGGTGTCGACAAGGGTACGCAACCAGGATTCGGAGAATTTCATGCGAATTGCCTCAGGAAACGGAGGTCGCCTTCAAAGAACAGGCGCAGGTCATTGACGCCGTAACGCAGCATGGTCAGGCGATCCTGACCGAAGCCGAAGGCGAAGCCGGTGTACTTTTCCGGATCGATGCCGGCAATGCGCAGCACATCCGGATGCACCATGCCGCAACCGGCGATTTCCAGCCAACGGCCTTCCAGCGGGCCGCTCATGAAAGCGACGTCGATTTCGGCGGAGGGCTCGGTAAACGGGAAGAAGGACGGGCGGAAGCGAACCTTGAGGTCATCAGTCTCGAAGAAGCTCCTCAGAAAATCGGCAATGACGCCCTTCAGATCGGCAAACGAAACGCCTTCACCTACCCACAGGCCTTCGACTTGGTTGAACATCGGCGAATGCGTCGCATCGGAATCGACACGATAGACGCGGCCCGGCGCGATGATGCGGATTTCCGGCATTTGTTCGAGCTGACCATAGCGCTCGACGTGCGCCTTCATGTAGCGCGCCTGAATCGGGCTGGTATGGGTGCGCAACAGCACCTTGTCGGCCACCGTGCCATCCGGATTCCGCAGGTAGAAAGTGTCGTGCATCGAACGCGCCGGGTGATCCTCGGGCGTGTTCATGGCCGTGAAATTGAAAAAATCTTCTTCGATTTCGGGGCCATCGGCCACATCGAAACCGATGGAACGGAACAGCGACTCGATGCGTTCCAGCGTGCGCGTCACCGGATGCAGGCCACCGCGCACTTCAGCGCGACCGGGCAGTGTCACATCCAACGCCTCTTCGGCCAGGCGCGCTTCCAGCGCTGCCTTGCGGATCGCTTCGCGACGCTCGTTGAGCGCAGCTTCAACGGCCGTCTTGGCGACATTGATCGCGGCACCGGCAGTTTTCTTCTCTTCCGGTGGCAACTTGCCGAGGCCTTTGAGAAGTTCGGTGATCTGCCCGCTCTTGCCGAGGAAACGGGCCTTTACCTGTTCCAGCGCATCCGGGTCAGCAATGGCAGCGAACGCCGTCCGGGCTTCGCTAACGATTTGATCGAGATTATCCATAAACTTCCACCAACAAAACCACCAACAAAACGCACGTTTCAGTGAAGGCTCATGTCGGCTTAGCCGACGTGAAGCCGCAAAGCGGCGGCCGAAACTAAAAAAGGAGGCTTGCGCCTCCTTTTTTTATTTACGCTTTCGCTCAGGCGCCGAGCTGTGCCTTGGCCTGATTGGCCAGAGCAGCAAAAGCCGGCTGATCGAAAACAGCCAGATCGGCCAGAACCTTGCGGTCGACTTCGATGTTGGCCTTCTTCAGACCGTTCATGAAGGTGCTGTACTTCATGCCCAGCTCGCGAGCTGCAGCATTGATACGGGCGATCCACAGGGCGCGGAACTGACGTTTGCGTTGACGACGGTCGCGGTACTGGTATTGACCGGCCTTCATCACCGCCTGTTTGGCGATGCGATATACGTTCTTGCGACGACCGCGGTAACCCTTGGCCTGAACGAGAATCTTCTTGTGACGCGCGCGCGCCGTTACACCACGTTTAACTCTAGGCATCTGCTATCTCCTTATGCGTAGGGCAGCATGGCGCGGACCGAAGCCGTATCGCGCGCGTTAACTTCAACCGAACCGCGCAGATGGCGTTTCACCTTGGTGGTCTTCTTGGTCAGAATGTGACGCTTGAAGGCTTGACCGCGCTTGATGCTGCCACCAGCGCGAACCGAGAAACGCTTTTTGGCGCCGCTCTTGGTCTTCATTTTGGGCATTTAGATGCTCCTTAATGTCATGCCATCAGGTGGTTCCCGGCGGAAACACTTGCATTACCCGAAAGCACTTCTTTTAGCTGCTAGTCGCTAGTTGTTAGCTGCTAGCAGGTACTACTAAATCTTCTTTTTGGCCGGGCCGATGATCATGATCATCTGGCGGCCTTCCATCTTCGGCATCTGCTCGACCTGGCCAACAGCCTCGAGGTCGGTCTTGATCCGTTCTAGCTGGCGCATACCGAATTCCTGATGCGCCATTTCGCGGCCCCGGAAGCGCAGGGTCACTTTGACCTTGTCTTCTTCTTCCAGGAAACGCGTCATGTTTCTGAGCTTGATCTGGTAATCGTTTTCGTCGGTACCCGGGCGCAGTTTGATTTCTTTGACTTGCACCTGCTTCTGTTTCAGCTTGGCCTCATGCGCACGCTTTTGTTCCTGGTACTTGAATTTGCCGTAATCCATCACACGACAAACCGGCGGCTTGGCCATCGGCGCGATCTCAACCAGATCGACCCCGGCTTCCTCTGCCAACTGCAATGCAGCACGGATACTCATGATCCCGAGCTGCTCACCGTCTACACCCTGGAGACGAATCTCCGGTACCGTAATTTCTTCGTTGAGGCGATGCGCCTTGTTCTGAGCTATGGTGAAACCTCCGAAAACATCAATAATTAAGCCGTGCCACTGCGCGCCGCAACCTCTTTCTGAAGTTGCCCGATCAGTGCATCCACGGACATTTGTCCGAGATCCTGACCACCGCGAGTCCGCACGGCCACCAGTCCGTCCGCTTTTTCCTTATCGCCCACAACGAGCTGATAAGGCAGCCGGTTCAAGCTATGTTCCCGGATTTTATAGGTAATTTTCTCGTTGCGCAAATCCGCCTCGGCGCGGAAGCCCATCTGGTGTAGCTTTTGCGCGACTTCAGCAGCGTAATCCGCCTGTTTTTCGGAAATATTCAAGACCACCGCCTGGGTCGGCGCCAACCACAAAGGCAACGCACCGGAGAAGTTTTCGATCAGGATACCGATGAAACGCTCCAGCGAACCGAGAATGGCGCGATGCAACATGACCGGCACCTTGCGCGTATCGTCAGCCGCGACATATTCCGCGCCAAGGCGGCCCGGCATCGAGAAATCGACCTGCATGGTGCCGCACTGCCAGGAACGACCAATGGCATCCTTGATATGGAATTCGATTTTCGGGCCATAGAAGGCGCCCTCGCCCGGCAACTCCGTCCACTCCAGACCGGATGCGCGCAAACCACAGCGCAGCGCATCTTCCGCCTTGTCCCAGACCTCATCGGAGCCAACCCGACCTTCCGGACGCAAGGCCAACTTGACCGCCACATCGTTAAAGCCGAAATCGGCATAAACCTTCTTGACCAACGCGTTAAAGGCAGTCACTTCCGATTCGATCTGCTCTTCGGTACAGAAGATATGACCATCATCCTGAACAAAGCCACGCACCCGCATCAGACCATGCAGGGCGCCAGCCGGCTCATTGCGATGACAGGAGCCGAACTCGCCGTAACGTAGCGGCAATTCGCGATAGGAACGCAAATCGGCATTAAAAACCTGGATATGCCCCGGACAATTCATCGGCTTGACCGCGTAATCGCGATTTTCCGACGAGGTCGTAAACATATTGTCCTTGTAATGATCCCAGTGCCCGGATTTTTCCCACAAGGACTTGTCGAGAATCTGCGGGCAACGCACCTCCTGGTAGCCGTTGTTGCGATAGACGGCACGCATGTAGCCTTCGATTTCCTGCCAGATCGCCCAACCCTTGGGGTGCCAGAAAACCAGACCCGGCGCTTCGTCCTGCATGTGAAAGAGGTCGAACTGCTTACCCAGGCGGCGGTGGTCGCGCTTCTCGGCTTCTTCCAGCATATGCAGGTAGGCGTCGAGATCTTCTTTCTTGGCCCAGGCCGTGCCGTAGATGCGCTGCAACTGCTCGTTACGATGGTCACCGCGCCAATAGGCGCCAGCCACCTTCATCAACTTGAAGACCTTGAGTTTGGCCGTCGTCGGCACGTGCGGGCCACGGCAAAGATCAATGAAATCGCCTTCGCGATACAGCGAGACCTGTTGATCAGCCGGAATGGCACCAATCAACTCAGCCTTGTATTTTTCACCGAGATCAAGGAAGAACTTGACCGCATCATCGCGCGCCCAGACTTCGCGGCGAATCGGAACATCTTTCTTGACCAACTCGGCCATGCGTTTTTCGATGGCCAGCAGATCTTCCGGCGTAAACGGGCGCTTGTAGGCAAAGTCGTAATAGAAGCCGTTTTCGATCACCGGCCCAATCGTCACCTGCGCCTCGGGATACAACTCCTTGACCGCATAGGCCAACAAGTGAGCCGTCGAATGGCGAATCAGCTCGAGCCCTTCGGCGTCGCGCTCGGTAACAATGGCCAGATCGACATTTTCTTCAATGAGAAAAGAAGTATCGACCAAAACCCCATTGACCTTACCGCCCAGTGCAGCGCGGGCCAACCCGGCACCGATACTGGCGGCAACTTCGGTAATTGTTACCGACCGCTCAAAGGAGCGAATGGAACCATCTGGCAGTTTGATATCCGGCATGGCAGACCTCTAGGCGAAAAAAAAGTGCGGGAGTGAGCCGCACTTTTTTGGTCGAACGAAAGCTGACTCGATTAGTGTTTCTGAACTTTAGTGCTAGTTCGGAAATCCATCAATTCAGCTCCGTCAGGAATTTTGGTAGGCGGTATTGGAATCGAACCAACGACCTCCACGATGTCAACGTGGCGCTCTAACCAACTGAGCTAACCGCCTAAGGAAGGGCCGCATTATAGACACTACAACACAGGTGTCAACAGGCTTTTCACAAAAAGCCGAGGAGCAAGTACACTCCCCGCTCAACAAAGGAGAATGCAATGAACAATGGCTGGATTGTTTTGGGCATTTGTCTGATCGTCGTTCTGGGGGCCGCCCTCCCCCTGATCAAGAGACGCCATGACGAACCGCCGCCCCCACCCAAGGAAACGCTGCACGACTGGCGCAACGAAAAATAAGGAAATACCGTGGAATCCCGCATCACCGAACTGGAAATCAAAATCAGCTACGCCGAAGACATGATCGACGAATTGAATCGCACCGTATATCGCCAACAACAACAGATCGACTTTCTGGCCAGGGAACTGAACACCCTCCGTCAGCAAGTGCAATCCGCCGCACCGGCAACGACGCGCAGCCTGCTTGATGAAATTCCGCCACATTACTAACGCCCCGTGATCCGCTCCGTCACCGTCATTTATCACGCCGACTGCCCCGATGGTTTCGCTGCCGCCTTCGCCGCCTGGAAACACTTTGGCGAGGCCGCGCGCTATCTCCCCATGCAGCACGGCGAAGACTGGAAAAAGCTCGGCCTGACCGGGCAGTCGGTGTATATCCTCGATTTTTCCTTTAGCCGCGAAACACTGGAAGAAATCGCCCGGCTGGCGCACGCCGTTACGCAAATTGACCACCACGCGACAGCCCGCGCCCCCTGGGCCAGCCAGTTGCAGACTGGCAGCGACGGTCTGGAAAGCTTCCGACACCCGGAATTGCCGCTCACCATCAACTTCAATCTGGAAAAATCCGGCGCTCGCCTGAGTTGGGAACACTTTTTCCCGTTGCTGTCACTGCCGCTACCGTTACGCCATGTCGAAGACATGGACATGTGGCGCTTTGCCCTGCCCGGCACCCGCGCATTCAGCCGGGCCCTGCACCTGCTGCCCTTCGACTTTGCCACCTGGGAACAATTGATCAGCGCCGCCAACACCACCGAGAGCCCGCGTTACCAGGCCATGCTGATCGAGGGCATGGCCATCGAGCAATTTTTCCGCCGCGAAGTCAACCGTTTGGCCGACAGCCAACTAGTCATGCCGGCCACTTTGCGCGGGGAAGCCATCGACCCGCTTCAGTCAATTCGCCACAATCAGCCTTTTGTCAGCGACGAATACCAGACCTGGCATACCGTGCGCGGCCTCGCCATCAACGCTGACAGCCTATTCGCTTCGGAACTGGGCAACCGCCTGGCCGAACGCTGTGGAACATTCGGGTTGATTTGGCAACTGGCCGCCGATGGCGAAATCAAAGTCTCGTTACGCGCCACCGGAAAAATCGATGTCGCGACCATCGCAGCCCGCTACGGCGGCGGTGGACACCCGAATGCGGCCGGTTTCCGGATGCCCGCCAGCCACTTTGGCGAAGAGATTCTCGGCCTAAGTTTGACGGAGAGAACAAACGCCGGGCACAAATAGCGATCGACGGCGCATAATGCATTAGCTCATCGGCAGACACCATCACAAGAGGACTCAAGATGCACACCACCGAAGTCCTCCTGCACCTGAAGAAGCACGGCCAGCTACTCGACTCCGAAATCGCCGAAACTCTTGGCCTTCCGCTCGCCGAGGTACGCCAGGCCCTGTCTGAACTTTCGGCACGCGGGGAAATATCCAAATGCAGCGTCACCAAATACAACCAGGGGGCGCCATTCGAAGGATGGCTCTGCCGTGCTCTGGGCTATTTCCCGCGCGCCGCCCCCGGCCGCAAACCGGGAAGCGGCAAGAGCTGATCTGTTGCCGCACCAACGGTCCGCTATGTGACCCGAACGGATCAGCCAGCACCAACACCGAAACCCTTCAACACCAAGCGACATCTCGCTTCTCAAGCCACCGCGCAGGCCATGAGCCGTTGGCACCAAGCGCAACACCAGGGCACCCCAAGAGGCCTCCTAACCGCTGGGAAAAAAATCCCACAAACCATTTGGCATCAGCGGTTTTATATCCTATTGTCACGCTTACCCCATCACGAAAGGCGTGCCATGAACCCGACCGTCACCAAGAGCGCCAACCCGCAGCATGACCACCTCCTGCAATATGCTCACACGGTTGCCGCAATGCACAAGACGCTGCAACGCATATTCGCCAACAAGAAGGCCATCGGCGAAAACCTGACGCGTACCGCAATGGCCTTGCGCACGATGTCGACAGCCCATGAACCGCAAGCAGGTCATCCAACTCGCCCCGACACAATGCCGCGCCGGCCTCTCACCGAGGCCAATCGCCAAGGCTAACCGGCTTCAATCAGGAGTTTTCACCCAACCCTTGCTTTCCATGCAGGCCAACATCCGGCGTACGCTTTCATTGGTCACCGCCCCCGACGAACCCGCGTAAACCCTGGCTTTGCATTGGTTCTGATCCCAGGATAGCTGCTCTGCACCGGCGCCTGGTTTTTCCCAGTGCCAAGCCGGGAACAACGCGCAACCACTAACCCCGACCAACACCCCGGCCAGCAAGCCGAACAAGACTTGCTTCACGGCGCCTCGACCGGCCGCTGCTCGTCCGACGAAAAGAGCTCTTCGACTTCTTCACCAAAACGCAGGACGACGAAGGCCCGCATAAACCAGACCAGAGAATTTTCCCGAAATATTTCCAGATGCGGCCAGAGTGGCCCCAGCCACTCTATCAAAACGCCCTCCAGCTCGTACCACTGATCGGCCAGAATGGGGCCAGCTTGCGACCAATCGATACTCGGCTGAAAGGGTTCGAGTTCGCCGGAGTCAGGATTCATGACACTGATCGACCCAGCGCCGCGCCCGTCCGCAACCGGTTTCAGCCCGGCGGATTTGGCCACCCAGAAATTCAGCAACGGAGCCTCCAAACTAAGTACTTTCATGCCGCCTCCTCGTCCAATCAATGCAGGAACAATCACCGAACCGGAGCCCATTTTGCTTCAGCCTGGGCTATTTTGCATTATATGGGCAGCCCGTCACGCCGATATCACCAGCCCGACCTTATCTTCGGCAAAGCTAGCCGGCAGACCGACGAAGACAAATAACGGGCAGAATTCGACGCTGAACGATCACCGCCAGACGTAGTGGCCAAACTCGGTTAGTGGGAGGAAGGGAGGAAGGGAGGACTCCAGCCCACTCAAACCCGCTCGTCGCAGGTATCATCGCGAGCATGACAAGAACAACTTGCCCCCCGAGATGCGAACTTGGTTTTAGAATCACAAAAATCCCGCCGGCGCGGAACTGATTCAAACAACAAAACCAAGCAATTGATTTTCTTACAAATAAAACCCAATGGTGCCCAGGAAGGGACTCGAACCCCCACACCTTTCGGCGCCAGAACCTAAATCTGGTGCGTCTACCAATTTCGCCACCTGGGCAGGCGGGGCGGATTCTAACATTCTCCAACGCCACTTCTCCAGAAAAGCAGCCTCATGTCGGTCGATCATTACGAAAATTTTCCCGTTGCCTCGTTGCTCATCCCGGCCAAACTGCGCCGACCGATCGAGATCATCTACCGCTTTGCGCGTAGCGCCGACGATATCGCCGACGAAGGCGACGCCTTGGCGACCGAGCGACTGGCCGCACTGGCGGCCTATCAGGCCGAACTCGATAATATCGCCGTCGGCAGGCCGCCACAGTCGCCGCTGTTTCGCGACTTGGCCGGAGTCATCGACCAGTATGCGCTGCCCGTCCAACTCTTCCGCGACCTGCTCGACGCCTTTGCGCAGGACGTCGTCAAAAAGCGCTACGCCGACTACCCGGAATTGCTCGATTACTGCCGCCGTTCGGCCAATCCGGTCGGGCGCCTGATGCTGCACCTGTTCGGGCGTACCGCGCCGGCCCAGCTAGAGCAATCCGACTGTATCTGCTCGGCACTGCAGTTGATCAATTTCTGGCAGGACGTCGCCATCGACTGGCAAAAGGACCGCGTGTACATTCCGCAAACCGACCTGCCGCGTTTCCGGGTCGGCGAAGCCGACATCGCCGCCGGCCGCTGGTCGGCCAACTGGGCGGCGCTGATGTATTTCCAGATTGACCGGGCCAGCGCCCTGATGCGCCGGGGCAGCCCGCTGGTCCATGCCCTGCCCGGTCGCCTCGGCTGGGAAATCCGCCTGACCATGCAGGGCGGCCTGCGCATTCTCGAACGCCTGCGCCGCGTACAAGGCGACGTTTTTCACCGCCGACCGAAACTCGGCCGCTGGGATTGGGCCGTTCTTGCCGCCCGTTCCCTTACAATGTGACCCCATGAATCCAGACCAATACTGCCAGGAGAAGTGCGCGGCCAGCGGCTCCTCTTTCTACTACAGCTTTCTGTTCCTGCCGCCGGAGCGCCGGCGTGCCATCATGGCGCTCTACGCCTTCTGCCGCGAAGTCGATGACGTGGTCGATGAATGCAACGACATTTCGCTGGCCTCGACCAAACTGACCTGGTGGCGCCAGGAGGTCGAACGCATCGCCGACGGCCAGCCGCAGCACCCGGTCGGATTGGCATTGAAAGGCGTCGGCGGCCAGTTCAACCTGCCCAAAGAGCAGTTGCTGGAAATCATCGACGGGATGGAGATGGACCTGCAGCAGTCGCGTTATCTCGATTTCAAGGGACTCTCGCTCTACTGCTACCGTGTCGCCAGCGTCGTCGGCCTGCTCGCCGCCGAGATTTTCGGCACCAAGGATCACCAGACCCAGAAATACGCGCACGATCTCGGCATGGCCTTCCAGCTCACCAACATCATCCGCGATGTCGGCGAAGATGCCCGGCGCGGCCGTATCTACATCCCGATGGATGAATTGAAGCAGTTCAACGTACCGGCCGCCGATATTTTGAATGCCAAGTATTCGGACAATTTCACCGCGCTCATGCAGTTCCAGACCGAACGTGCCGAAAAGTACTACCAGCAGGCCCTTGCCCAGTTGCCGGCAACTGATCGCAAAAGCCAGCGCCCCGGGCTGATCATGGCAGCGATTTACCGCACCCTGCTCGATGAAATCCGTCGCGAAAACTATCAGGTACTGCATCAACGAATCGCCCTGACCCCCGTCCGGAAAATCTGGATCGCCTGGAAAACCTGGGCCTTCGCGTGAAACCGCGATGAAAGTCGCCGTCATCGGAGGCGGCTGGGCCGGCATCGCCGCCGCCGTCGAATTGACGGCGAGCGGTATCGCCACCACCCTTTTTGAAGCCGGCCGCGTACTCGGCGGCCGCGCCCGCAGCATCACCGTTGCCGGCCAAGCACTGGACAACGGCCAGCACATCCTGCTCGGTGCCTATCGCGACTGCCTGGCCCTGATGCGCCGGGTCGGGGCCGATCCCGAGCAATTGCTGAGCCGCCACCCGTTGCGGATTATCGACAACGATGGCTTTGGCCTGGCGCTGCCGCATCTGCCCACCCCGTTCAATCTCGCCTGGGGCTTACTGACCGCCCGCGGTATTAGCCCCGGCGAAAAACTGCAAACCGCACTATGGATGGAAAGCCTCAAGAAACACTACTTTCGGCTGGCCAAGGACAGCACGGTAAGCGCCTGGCTGGACGCCGCCGGGCAGACCGGGAAACTGCGCCACCACCTGTGGGAACCGCTCTGCCTCGCCGCTCTGAACACCCCGGCCGAGCGCGCTTCAGCCCAGCTTTTCGCCAATGTGTTGCGCGACAGCCTGGGCAGCACGCGACGGCAAGACACCGATCTACTGTTGCCGCGCGCCCCACTCGGCGCCCTCCTGCCGGAACCCGCGGCACACTGGCTGGCCGCCAAGGGCGCCTGTTTGCGCCTGGGCAACCGGGTGACAAGGCTATCTCCGCTGGCCGACGCGATTGACGTGGATGGCGAACGCTTCACCGCCGCCATTCTCGCCACCGCACCGCAACACGCCGCCCGGCTCTGCTCCGGGTTAGCGGTCGGCAACTACGACTACGAACCGATCGCCACGGTCTATCTGCAATTTAGCCCAGGAACCGCCCTTGCCTTCCCGCTCATCAACCTGATCGGCCACTTCGGCCAATGGGTAGTCGATCGCAGCCAGGGTCTGCTGGCCTGTATTTTGAGCGGCCATGGCGACTGGGAAAAGTTGTCGGACGACGCATTGGCCCGCACCCTGCAAGAAGAGTTGAAAACCCGGGAAACCCCTCTCTGGCACAAGATAATCCGGGAAAAACGCGCCACCTTCTCGGCCCGCCCCGGGCTCCTCCGCGCCGCGAGCGATACGGCCCATCGCTCCCTGTTCCTGGCCGGCGACCATACCTGGAGCGACTACCCGGCGACCCTGGAAGGTGCCGTCCGGAGTGGCAGGCACGCCGCGCGTCGACTCATCACGACAAGGACATAACAAAAGACCGGCAAGCGGCAGCCCGCGGCGAATTGACTTAGAACCAGCGACCTGGCGCTATGACAATCAGCGTCATGGCGCTCTGGGCAAGCATCAAGGCGCTGGCACATGTTCCGGAAAAATCGGGTAGGATGCCCCGCATAGCCCACTGTCGCTTAGCCGGACCAAGCACCCCATGTTGAAATTCTTGCGTACCTTGTTGACCAAGAGCATACCGTCGACGGCGGAGGCCGACCCCTTCGAGCGCCTGAATGAAGTGGCCCCGCTGCGTAACGAAGAAATGACGGTTGCCGACGACCGTTCTTTCGTCTGCCGGGAGCCGATCCTCAATCGCGACGAACGGATTGCCGGCTACGAGTTCCTGCTGCATCAACGTCTGCAGGGCCGGCTGCAGGGCAAAGACCCGGCCTTACGGCGGGCCTACGATGACGCGCTGATCCGCAACCTGAGTCTGGCCGAAGTAGGAAGCCTGCTCGGTCATCGCCTCGCCTTCATCGGCATTTCTTCGCTATCCTTCGACAACCCGCAATTGCCCATGCTCCCCAGCGCCAATACGGTGTTGATGATCGATCCACTCGACGATTGCGGCAGCGAGGGTTTGCCGGACAAATTGCGAATGGCAAAAGACAAGGGCTTTCAGGTCGGCTACCGCCACCGCCCGGAAGTACCTGACGAAGCCATCCTCCCCTGGTGCGACTTCATCCAGATTTCGACGCCGACCTATAACGGTCTGGAAATTGCCGACTGGATCCGTCATCTGCGCAAGCAGGAGAGAGCCACCCCTGTATCGCTCATCGCTGCCGACATCGAGAGCTCCGACGATCTTCATGTCTGCTACCGGGCCGGCTTCGACTATTTTCACGGCCCCTTCGTCGTTCGCCGGGAACTCTGGCACCCACCACGTGGCACAGTAGATCGCAGCCACATCATGGAAGTCTTGAGCCTGCTGCGCAGCGGCGGCGAAAACACGGCAGTTGCCGAAAGCATTCGCCATGATCCGGTAATCACCTACAAGCTGTTGCGCTATATCAACTCGCCGGTCAACAGCCTGAGCACAAAGATCACCTCAATCGAGCAATGCCTGCTGATCCTTGGCCGGGAACGCTTTTATCGCTGGCTCTCGCTGCTCCTTTTCGACGTCCAGAAGGCGGGCTACATCGAACGCATGCTCACCGAGCAGGCCCTGATTCGCGCCCGTCTGATGGAACGCCTCGGACTGCGCGCCGGCAAGGCGGAAGTCGACCCCGACCTGCTCTTTCTCGCCGGACTTTTCTCGCTCCTCGACAAGCTGTTGGATCGGCCGATGGCGGAAATCCTGGCCGGCGTTTCCATGCCGCAAGCGGTTTGTGCCGCCCTGCTCCACAGCCGCGGCGCGCTGGCCAAATTCCTCCGTCTGGCCATTGCTTGCGAGGATGGCGTACCGGAGGAAATCGCTGCTGCCGCTGCCGCCTGCCGCCTCGAGGTCGGCGACGTCAATCAGGACTCGCTGGCCGCCTTGGTCTGGGCCACCGAGATCAGCCAACTCAACGACTGAGCGCGGCGCTCGAATTTACCCGCCGGCCGACGTCCGCTGTCGCCCCTTAGGCGGCCGGCCTAAGCTCATCTAAAACCTGCCCGGCCAGCACTTGCAGGCCGGCGGGGGACAGATCGGCCGTGACGAAGACCACCCCATGCTCGAGCTGGGCGAGATTGCGCTGCTGGGAACGGGCATAGAGAGGATCGTAATGATCGCGCAGCAGCTCGACGACCAGCGCGCGATATTCCCCGGCCCCGGCCAGGGTTTGCCAATGGAGAATGCGCTCCTTGCCCTGCATTTCCTTCAAGCGCTCAAGTTGCTCAGGCAAATGCCCCGGAGTGCACAGGTAGGCATAGTCTTCGAGTAAAAACTCGACCCGGGCCGGTAGGCTAGCCTCGATACGCAGACAGGGAGCATCGTGGATGGCCGTATTCAGGGCATCCGGCAAACGCAACGCGCCGATACGGCGACTTTCCGCTTCAACGAATACCGGCCGCTCCGGCTGCAAGCCGGCGAGTGCCGAATAGAGGCGGGTTTCGAACATTTTTTGCGATGGCTGCGCGACATCGGGCAGATTGCCGAGCACCGACCCCTTATGGGCGGCCAGCTCTTCTAGGTGCAGCACCTGCGCCCCGCGGGCCGCCAGCGCTTCTAGCAGGCGGCTCTTGCCGCTGCCGGTGGGGCCGGCAACGACCCGGAAATCGAATTGCCGGGGCAGGGTTTCGAGATTGACCAGGACATGGTGGCGCCAGGACTTGTAGCCGCCCTCCAGGCGCCGGGCCGACCAGCCGATTTCGCGCAGGATGTGGGTAAACGCGCCGCTCCGCTGACCGCCGCGCCAGCAGTAGATCAGCGGTTTCCAGGATTTCGAAAACTGACTCAGTTGCTCGTCGAGATGGCGGGCGATGTTGCGGGCGACCAGGGCGGCGCCGATTTTGCGGGCGGCGAAGGGTGAATCCTGCTTATAAAGGGTGCCGACCCGGATACGCTCCTCGTTGTCGAGGACCGGACAGTTGATGGCGCCGGGAACATGGTCTTCGGCAAACTCGGCGGGGGAACGGACATCAATGACGGTATCGAAGTCGGCAAGTTGTGATACGGTGGCGCGCGTGTAATCTGGCACTTTCAAGACTCAAAAACAGATAGCGTGAAAAGCGCCCATCTTAACGACATTACCCCACACATGAACGACAAAACACCTGCTGCCCCGATCAAACTCACCCAATTCAGCCACGGTGGCGGTTGCGGCTGCAAGATTGCGCCCGCCGTCCTCGCCCGCCTGCTCGCCGAATCGCCCTTGCGAACCCTGCCGGCCGATCTTCTGGTCGGCACCGACACCAGCGACGATGCCGCCGTCTATCGCCTCAACGATGAACAGGCCATCGTCGCCACCACCGACTTCTTTACGCCCATCGTCGACGACCCCTACGATTTCGGGCGCATCGCCGCGACCAACGCCTTATCCGACGTTTACGCCATGGGCGGCAAGCCACTGTTCGCGCTGGCCCTGGTCGGCATGCCGCTCGACAAGCTACCGGAAGAGGTCATCCGCAAGATTCTGGCCGGCGGCGAAGCGGTCTGCGCCGCGGCCGGCATTCCGATTGCCGGCGGTCACAGCATCGACGTGCTGGAACCCATCTACGGTCTGGTCGGCATCGGCGTCGTGCATCCTGCCCGCATCAAGCGCAACAGTTCGGCGCGGGCCGGCGACACGTTGATCCTCAGCAAGCCGCTGGGCATCGGCATGCTCTCGGCGGCCCTGAAAAAAGGCCTGCTCACGGATGACGGCTATCAGCAGATGCTGCGCTGGACCACCCTGCTCAACACGCCCGGTACCGCCCTTTCCGAACTGGCCGAGGTGCACGCCATCACCGACGTCACCGGATTCGGACTGGCCGGCCATCTGCTGGAAATCTGCCGCGGCTCTGGCCTCACCGCCGAGGTGAATTTCGCCGGTCTGCCGCTCATTGCCGAAGCCGTGACGCATGCCCGCAACGGCATCGCCACCGGCGCTTCGGGCCGCAACTGGGCGGCCTACGGCAAGGATGTGCAACTACCGGACAACTGCCCGGACTGGCAGCGCAATCTGCTGACCGACCCGCAGACCAGCGGCGGCCTGCTCATCGCCTGCGCCGAACAAAGCGCCGACGCCGTGCTGCGACTCCTGCACGCACAGGGCTTCGCCGAGGCCGCCGTCATCGGACAACTGACAAACGGCCCGGCCCAACTGACTATCGTCTGATCAGGTAACGGATGGTCGGTCCATCCTGCTGGATTTCGAGCACTTCATAGCCATGATTACGCGCATCCAGCGGGATGTTGTTGATCGACTGCGGGCAGTCGGAAACGACTTCCAGAATTTCCCCAGGTTTCAATTGCGGCATCGCTTCCAGGGTGGCCACAGCCGGATAGGGACAAGGTTCGCCGACCATGTCCAGGCGATAGTTCGGCACGTAAATCGGCTTGTTCATGCGGCCTCCCCGGCCAGTTGGTTGATTTTTGCCTTGGCGGCAAAGAAGCGCTTTTCCCACCACAGCACGGCCAGCATCGATAACGCCAGCAACAGATAGGTCACCATCAGGCCACCGGCCGGACCAAACACGTTAAGCAGATTGATTTTTGCGTAGTCGGTAGCGACCGCCGGCGCAATGTCGTCCCACCAGGCGGCAAGTACGGTAGCGCCGACGATATTGCCCAGCCCGACCCACCAGAAATGCACCTGGCCTTCGACGGCGCGGTACATCCAGCCGGTTTCGCAACCGCCGGCCAGGACGATGCCGAAACCGAACAGCAGCCCGCCGATGGCGGCATTCGGGCCGGCCCACAGAATTTTCGGCGGCACGCCGAGTTGCACGTAGCTGTACACGCCGATGGTGCTGACCGCCATGCCGATGATGATCGCCTTGGCCATCTGGGTGCGGCCGGTCAGCCACAGGTCACGGAAAGCCGAGGTAAAGCAGACCTGGGCGCGTTCGATGATCAGTCCGAAAGCCAGCCCGAACAAGCCGGCCAAACCGAGCTTCGGCGCCTCGAAGGTCTTGCCGAGCGCCCACAGCGCAAAGGCAATGAATACCAGCATGCCCAGCCGGAACCGGCGGGATGCCTGGCCGGCATGCTGGGTCAGCGGTTGCGCCGCGCTAACCTTCTGCAACACCACCGGGATGCGGAACAGCGGCAGCATCGTGAAACGGGCGCCGAACCACGAACCGGCCGCCGTCGCCAGGGCGAAGAACCAGGCGTGCAGCGAAAACTGCGGAATGCCGGTAAAGAAAGCCGCGAGATTGCAGCCCAGCGCCAAGCGCGCGCCGAAGCCGGCGATCAGGCCGCCCACGACAGCCTGGGCGATGCGGATGCGATGCTGCGGCAAGCGCAGTTTGACGTTATTCGCCCACAGCGCCGCCGCCAGGCAGCCGGCGAACATGCCGAGGATCATCACGCCATCCACCCGGTCGAGCGGTGTGCCGCTCAGGCCGATGATCTTGAAATAGCCCCAGGTTTCCGGGTGATAACCGGCGAACTGCAGCAGATGACCGCCCCAGCGCGTAAATTCGCCAGTCACCGCCCAGAAGGTGCCGGTGATGCCGAAATAGTAGGCGGAGAGCACGCCGGCCGCGATCACCGCCGGCACCGGCGCCCAGAAACGCACCAGATAGTTTTGCTTGAATTCTTGCCAATTCATGGCCGGGATTTCCTCGTTTTTGTCCGCTTCGAAATATTGCGCGGACAGCAAAAAACAAGCGGCACCTCGCGGTGCCGCTGCACGATGCCGGACAACAGCCCGGCCCAACGATTCAGAAAGTGATAACCTTGTCAGCCGCCAGCGTCGATTCCGCCAGTTCGATCAAGGTGCCGATGCTGGTACCGGGGATCAGCGGCAGTTCGCCCAGCCCGCGCGCCAGGGCACAGGTGCGGCAGAGCTTGATGACCACGCCCTGCGCCACCAGTTGCTCGACCATGCCCTGCAAGCCGTTACCGGCGCCATCGACCTGGTTGGGCAAACCGAGCACCGTCGCGTCGGACATCAGAAAAAGCGTCACCTCCGGCTTGGCGTCGTTGCCGGCCAGGGCCGTCGCCAGGCGCAAGGCGGAAAGACAGCGCTCGCTGCCATAGGGGGGCGCATGAAGGATGATCAGGATTTTTTGCATGATTTTTCCGTAATGATGGCGTTGTCGAGCACGGCAGCCAACAATGTTCAACAAAATACCCAGGCTGCTTTCGATATCCCGCATGATAACGGCAAAGGCGGCCAGCCGCAGCCCTTATGCCGACAGCTTGCCGCCCTGAATGTGCAGGGTCCGGCGACAGCGCGCCGCGATTGCCGGATCGTGCGTCACCAGGATCAAGGTCGTGCCCTGTTTGGCATTGAGGTCGAACATCAGGTCGATGATCTGCTGCCCAGTCGCCGCATCGAGATTGCCGGTCGGCTCGTCGGCCAGCACCAGGCGCGGCGATGGCGCGAAGGCGCGGGCCAGGGCGACGCGCTGCTGTTCGCCACCGGAAAGATGCTTCGGGTAGTGCTTGCCGCGCTGCTCCAGGCCGACCCGCCTCAGCCAATCGCCGGCCATCGCCGCGGCGCCCTTGGTCCCGGCCAGTTCAAGCGGCAGCATGACGTTTTCCAGAGCATTCAGCGAGGGCAGTAACTGGAAGGACTGGAAGACGAAACCGAGCAACTTGCCGCGCTGCCGGGCCCGCGCATCCTCGTCGAGCGAAGCCAGAGCCAGGCCATCGAGGCGAACTTCGCCAGTACTCGGCAGATCCAGGCCAGCCAGCAAACCCAGCAGGGTCGATTTACCGGAGCCGGAAGCGCCGACGATGGCCACCGTTTCAGCCGCCATGACCGAAAAGGAAATATCCTGCAAAATGGTCAGCGGCGTACCGCCATTGGCGACGGTTTTGCCCAATCCCACTACTTCAACGACTGGTTGTTCTGCCATGCGGCTCGCTCTCTTCCTGTTGGTCCTGCTTTTTTCCTCCGCCCCGGCACTGGCTGCGAAGACCATACTGGTGATGGGCGACTCGCTGTCGGCCGGTTACGGCATTCGTCCGGAACAGGCCTGGCCGTCGCTACTCGACAAGCGGCTGGCGGAAAAACGTCTCGATTATAGCGTTGCCAATCTGTCGATTTCCGGCGAGACCACGGCCGGCGGTCTTTCCCGCCTCGGCCCGGCGCTCAAGCGCTACCGGCCGGCGATCGTCATCATTGCGCTGGGCGCCAACGACGGCCTGCGTGGCCTGCCGCTGCCCCAGATCCGCGACAACCTGAACGCCATGGTCGATAGCGCACAGGCGAGCGGCGCCCGCGTCCTCCTCGCCGGCATGCGCGTACCGCCCAACTACGGGCTCTATGCCGAAGAATTCATCGCCAGTTATCGGCAGGTGGCACGGAGCAAAAAGACCGCCCTCCTCGATTTCCTGCTTGCCCCCGTCGCCTCGCGCCGCAACGCGTTTCAGGCCGACACCCTGCATCCAACGGCCGAAATGCAACCCTTCATCGCCGATCATGTCTGGCCGGCCTTGCTGCCCCTGCTCAAATAACCCGCTCGGCGACAATGGCCTGGCGCATGGCCGGCCAGGGCGTCGCCGTATAGCCTTCCGCGAAAGCCAGCTCGCGAAGCCCGGCCGTCTTGACGATTTGACGCAATTCGCCGGAACGCAGCAGAAATTCCGGGTTTGACGGTTTGCCGTAGGCTTCGTTACCGAGCATGAAGGTTTCGTAAATCAGCACGCCGCCAGCGGTGAGCTGCGCCAGCAAGGTTGGCAGATGCGGCCGCCAAAGATAATTGGTAATGACGATACCGGCAAAGCGTTCGCCGGCCAGCGGCCAGCTTGCCGCTTCCAGATCGAGCGCCTGGACGACGACGCCCGGTACCTCGCGCAGACCGGCCAAGGCTTCCTGATCGCGGTCGACGGCCAACACCTGGTAGCCCAGTCCGGCCAGCAGACGGCTATGCCGACCGCTGCCGCAGGCCAGATCGAGGACTGTGGCGGTTTGCGGAATCCGCTGGCAATAGCGTTCGACCCAGGGTGATGCAGGTATGATTTGAGGCATATCGTTGAAGGAGCCTGTTATGTCGGAAGTCGTTATCGTCGCTGAAAATGGACAAGGAAGATACCAGCAGGCCGTTCACCTCGGCCGCCACTCCCTGCTCGCCGATGAACCGCTCAGCGTCGGCGGGGCCGATGCCGGCCCGGCCCCCTTCGATTTCCTGATGGCCGGTCTGGGCGCCTGCACCTCGATGACCCTGCGCATGTATGCCGAGCGCAAGGGCTTGCCGCTGAGGGCCATCAGCGTCGCCCTCAGCCACCGCAAAATCGATATCGACGGCCAGTCACGCGACCTCATCACGCGGCAGATCACACTGAGCGGCGAGCTCTCCGCCGAGCAGCGCCAGCGCTTGCTGGAGATTGCCGGGAAATGCCCGGTACACCGCGCCCTATCGCAATCCATACGGCTCGAACAGAGCCTCGCGGAATAGCCTAAACCCCTTCCCGGCCAATGGTAATCGCCATCCATTTGTGCCAGAATCTTGCACCGCACAAAAACAAATTAACTAGGGGTTCGCCATGTTGGAACAGCATTATCTGACTTCGCTTTTCGAACCAAAATCAGTCGCCGTGATCGGCGCCTCCGACCGGGAAAACTCGGTGGGCAATGTCATTTTCAAGAACATTCTGAACTCGGGTTACAAGGGCAAGCTGTACGCCATCAACCCCAAGCACGAAACCGTGCAGGGCCAGCCGGCCTACAAATCGATCGAGGAAATCGGCGCCCGCGTCGAAATGGCGGTGATTGCCACCCGCCCGCAGACCGTGCCGCAATTGATCGAACAATGCGGGCGTAGCGGGGTGCGCAACGTCATCATCATCGCCTCCGGCTTTTCGGAAGCCGGCCATATCGGTGCTGCCCTCGAACGCAAGGTGCTGGAAATCGCCCGTTCCTACAACGTGCGCGTCCTCGGCCCCAACTGCCTGGGCATCATCCGCCCGGAACTCGGCCTGAATGCCACCTTCGCCAAGGTCTCCGCCAATCCGGGCAACCTGGCGCTGGTCTCGCAATCGGGCGCCATGTGCTCGGCCGTGCTCGACTGGGCCAAGGCCAACCAGGTCGGCTTCTCCTCGGTGATTTCGCTGGGCATGACGGCCGATGTCGATTTCGGCGAAATCCTCGATTACCTGATCTACGACAGCCGCACCCACTATATCCTGATGTACGTCGAAGGCATCCGCAACGCCCGCCGTTTCATGAGCGCCCTGCGTTCCGCCGCCCGCATCAAGCCGATCATCCTGTTGAAGGCCGGCCGCCACGAAGCCGGCGCCATGGCCACGGCGACCCACTCCGGCATGGCCGCCGTCTCCGACACCGTATTCGATGCCGCCGTGCGCCGCGCCGGCGTCGTTCGCGTCCAGAACGTCGGCCAGTTGTTCTACGCCGCCAAGGCCCTGGCTTCCAAGTTCCGGCCGCTCGGCAACCGTCTGGCCATCATCACCAACGGCGGCGGCCCCGGCGCTATGGCGGCCGACCGCGCCGGCGACATGGGCATTCCGCTGGCCGAGCTGTCCAGCGAAACGATGGCGATCCTCAACAAGTCGATGCCCAACACCTGGTCGCACAGCAATCCGATCGACATCGCCGGCGATGCGACGCCGGAACGTTATCGCGACGCCATCCTGGCCGTCACCCAGGACCCGAATGTCGACAGCACTCTGGTCATGCTCTCGCCGCAGGCGATGACCGACCCGATGGGGGTGGCCCAGGCCATCATCGAAGTCGCCGACAAGCTCAACCGTTCGATCATCTGTTGCTGGATGGGCGAGGAACAGGTGCGTGCGGCCCGCAAGCTGCTCGAAGAATCCGGCATCCCGGCCTTCCGCATGCCGGAAACGGCGATCGAACTGTTCCACCATATCTCCAAGTATTACCGTAACCAGAAACTGCTCTTGCAGACCCCGGAACCGACCCGCCAGCACGGCCGCCCCGAGGCCGAAGGGGCCAAGATGCTGATCGAGGCCCTGCTCGCCGAACGGCGCAAGGTGCTCTCGGAAATGGAATCGAAGGCCATCCTGCGCGCCTTCAAGGTGCCGGTCGCCCAGACCATGGTTGCCCGCACGGCAACCGAAGCCCTGTTGCTCGCCGAACAAATCGGTTTCCCGATCGCCATGAAGGTCGATTCGCCGGACCTGCCGCACAAGTCGGATGCCGGCGGCGTCCGTCTCAACATCGTCAATGCGCCGGCCGTCCGCAACGCCTACCATGACATTATCGACACGGTCAGCAAGCGCCATCCGACGGCCAAGATCAATGGCGTCTCGATCGAACCCTTCCTCTCCCGGCCGAACGGCCGCGAATTGATGATCGGCGTCTTCCGCGATCCGATTTTCGGGCCGGTCATCACCTTTGGCGCCGGCGGTTTCGACGTCGAAATTTTCAGTGACCGCTCGGTCGCCCTGCCGCCGCTCAACAAATTCCTCGCCAAGGACCTCATCGACTCAACGCGCGCCTCGAAAATCCTCGGTCAATTCCACAACATGCCGCCGGTCGACCGCGAAGCGATCAAGGAAGTCCTGCTCTGTATTTCCGAAATGGTCTGCGAGCTGCCGTGGATCATGGAACTCGACCTCAACCCGCTGATCGTCGACGAAAATGGCGCCATCGCCGCCGATGCCCGGATTGTCATTGATCACGCCGCCGGCGCCAGCGGCGACCGTTACGCCCACATGTCGATCTACCCCTACCCGGTGCATCTGATCCAGGAATGGCAGATGAACGACGGCAAGGTCGTCACCATCCGCCCGATCCGTCCGGAAGACGCCGAGCTGGAGCAGGAATTCGTCAAGCACATGTCCGACGAATCGCGCTACTACCGTTTCATGGACACCCTGCGCGAATTGACGCAGACCATGCTGGTCCGCTTCACGCAGATCGACTACGACCGCGAGATGGCCCTGGTGGCAACGCTGCCCGACGAGGATGGCAAGGAACACCAGATCGGCGTGGCGCGCTACGTTGTCAATCCGGACGGTGAATCGGTCGAGTTCGCCCTGGCGGTGGCCGACGACAGCCAGAAAAGCGGCGTCGGCCGCAAACTGATGTCGGCCTTGATCGACTGCGCCCGCGCCAAGGGCTATCGCGCCGTGGTCGGCGATGTGCTATCAACCAACAGCAAGATGTTCCGCCTGATGACCAGCCTCGGTTTCACCATCCACCCACACCCCGACGACACCGCCGTCAAGCGCGTCGTCAAGCCGCTGGTCGGCTGATCAGAAACCTTCTGGCAACAAAAAAGCCGGTCGCTGGACCGGCTTTTTTGTTGCCCCGGGAAAATCTACACTCGCTTATTCGCCGTAGAAATTGACGTCGTACGGATACGGCTTCTGGGCGACCTTGGCGGCGGCATTTCGTCCGCTGGTGTCGACATCCTGCTTCTTGTCCCACCACAAGGCGCGACCGGCCTTCTGATCTTCCACCCAGGCCGGGTTCTTTTCCAGTTGCTCGTTCATCCAAAGCGTGTGCGGCGACACGTAGCTCGTATTTACATCACCCATTTGACTGCATTCCTCAAGCTAATCAAGACAATGCCGCGATTCTAGCACGTCAGTGGAAAACGATGGGCCGGGCACTACCGGCGCAATAGTCATCGAGAAAGGCGTCGATGGTTTCCTCATCGCGTTCAGCTTCCGGAATCTCTTCGATCGCATGGCGAAAATGCCACGCCAGCGCCCCTTGCAGAAACAGCGTAGACAGACTTTCCTTGTCGAAAAGCTCGAAGCCCTGTTGGGCCGGATAAGCCAGCACCCAATAATGATCGCTGCTGTAGATGACGTCCATCACACACCTCCAATGAGAACTCCTACAACCCTATTTACGGGCAATAACGGTATTTCTCAAGAGCAGCACGGGCATTTAATTGCCGGCTTGGCTTGGCGACGCCCCTGCTTACTGAATGATGAAACTGGTGAAAAACACTTCCTTTACCCCTTTGGCGGGGGTTTGATGCAGCAAGTGATTGACCTCCTGAACGATATTCTCCATCAGGTCCTTCTTGCCCTTCAGGGTCAGCAGCGTCGAGGCATCCTCAGCGGACAGGAGAAGAATCAGGGCATGCTGGATTTTCGGCAGATAGACAGAAATTTCGTGCTCGATCTCGGGGCTGGCCGCATCGAAGACCATCTGCACCTGCAAATATTTTCCCCCGTTGGCGGGATCTCCCAGATTGGCAAGAAATTTAAGCGGCGCCGGTCCGGCCGCCCCGCCGCCATCGCTGGCCATGGTCAGCGGGCTCTGCAACAGAACGGCAAGCAGGAAGAAACGGATGAAATACTTGAAAGTCGGGAAACAGGGCGTCATGTTCGGAAGGGTCGGTTAGGCACGTAGCCCGAAGATGGCGGAAGCCACCCGGATGAATCAGGCCCCCGGATGATACCTCAGCGCACCCCGTGAATGCGGCGCAAGCGCTCGGTAAAACAGGAACGGGTCACCTCACCGGTCACCGCCGTTCGACCACAAATTCCAGCCGATTGCCCTGAAGGTCCACTCCGCCGCCCTTGAAAGAGCGGCACGAGAGCCCCTGCCAGACAAAAGCGATCTGCCGACCATCCGAACAGCGCAGCCTGCCCGCCCCACTTTCTCCGGCGCAACTGCCGGGATTTGGCGAACTGGTCGGCGCTTCGGCCTGACCGTCGCAAGCCAGGCGGCCGTCACTATCGGCCAAGGCGAAACGCCCGCCGCCACTATTGCCCGGATATCCCTTGCCGCGCAGTTCGCCCGGCACGTCGCTGAGACTGCCGCGCGCCTGATAGCCGAAGGCGCAGGCGGTCAACAACCAGGGACAGAGAAAGAAGAGTACGAATAAGCGTTTGTTCACGAGGCAGCGCCGGCATTTTCGGAGATAATTCCATTTTGACACCCATTTGATGTCCGACGTGAATCCACACCTCGCCCAACTCCAGCCCTACCCGTTTGAAAAGCTGCGCGCCCTGTTCGCCGGCATCACCCCCAACCCGCAGTACAAAGAGATCAAACTTTCCATCGGCGAACCGCAGCATCCGACGCCGGCCTTCATCATCGACGCCCTGGCCAACGGCCTGAAAGGCCTGGCCAATTACCCGACAACGCAAGGCATCCCGGCGCTGCGCCAGGCCATCGCCGCCTGGTGCGAACGGCGCTACGGTCTGGCGCTGAATGCCGAAACCGAGATCCTGCCGGTCAATGGTTCGCGCGAGGCGCTATTCTCCTTCGCGCAAACGGTGATTGATCCGAGTCGAGGCCACGTGCCGCTGGTCGTCAGCCCGAATCCGTTCTATCAGATCTACGAAGGCGCCGCCTATCTGGCCGGGGCCGAACCGCGCTTCCTGAACAACCTGCCGGACAATGATTTCGCCTACGACTACAGCCAGTTGAGCGAAGCCGAATGGGCCCGTGTCCAGCTCTTCTACGTCTGCTCGCCGGGCAACCCGACCGGCAAGGTGCTGTCGCTCGCCGCCTGGCAGACGCTGTTCGCGCTGTCCGACAAGTACGGCTTCATCATCGCTTCCGACGAGTGCTATTCGGAAATCTATTTCGACGAGGCCAATCCGCCGATCGGCGGCCTCCAAGCGGCCAAGCTGCTCGGTCGCTCGAATGAACGGCTGGTGATGTTCTCCAGCCTGTCCAAGCGTTCCAACGTACCGGGCATGCGCTCCGGTTTCGTCGCCGGTGATGCGAAAATTCTCAAGAAATTCCTCCTTTACCGCACCTACCACGGCTGCGCCATGGCGCCCCCGGTGCAGACCGCCTCGATTGCCGCCTGGAATGACGAGGCGCATGTGCTCGACAACCGCAACCAGTACCGCGAAAAATTCGCCGCCGTGACGCCGCTGATCGCCGAGGTGCTCGGCACCGGCATGCCGGACGCCAGTTTCTACCTGTGGGCGAAAACGGCGATCCCGGACACCGACTTCGCCCGCGGCCTGCTCGAACACTATAATGTCGTCGTTCTGCCCGGCAGTTTCCTCGCCCGCGAGGTGGGTGGCGTCAATCCAGGCGCCAATTTCATTCGCATTGCGCTGGTCGCTTCGCTGGATGAATGCCTTGAAGCGGCCAGCCGTATCCGTCAATTTACCCAACAACTTTAAAACCGAGAGAACCCTCCATGAGCCATCCGTTGCAAGCCACCATCGACGACCTCTGGGAACGCCGTACCGAGCTTTCCACCCAATCCACCGACGCCATCAAGATCATCGAATCGGTGATCGGCGACCTCGACAGCGGCAAACTGCGCGTCGCCGAGAAGATCAACGGCGAATGGGTCGTCAATCAGTGGGCCAAGAAGGCTGTGCTGCTGTCCTTCCGCACTCGCGACAACCGCGTCCAGAAGGCTGGCGACATCAACTTCTACGACAAGGTCGACACCAAGTTCCAGGGCTGGACCGAAGAACAATTCAAGGCCGGCGGCTTCCGCGTCGTGCCCGGCGCCTTCGCCCGCAAGGGTGCGTTCATCGCCAAGAACGCCGTGCTCATGCCGTCTTTTGTCAACATCGGCGCCTACGTCGATGAAGGCACCATGGTCGACACCTGGGTCACGGTCGGCAGCTGCGCGCAAATCGGCAAGAACGTGCACCTTTCCGGCGGCGTCGGCATCGGCGGCGTGCTTGAACCGATCCAGGCCGGCCCGGTCATCATCGAAGACAACTGCTTCATCGGCGCCCGTTCGGAAGTCGTCGAAGGCGTCGTCGTCGGCGAAAACTCGGTGATCTCGATGGGCGTCTACATCGGCCAAAGCACCCCGATCTACGACCGCGAAACCGGTGAAATCAGCTACGGCAAAATCCCGCCGGGCTCCGTCGTGATCAGTGGCAATCTGCCGAAAGATGGCGGCAAGTACAGCCTGTACGCTGCCATCATCGTCAAGAAGGTCGACGCGCAAACCCGCTCGAAGACCAGCATCAACGAACTGCTGCGCGCTTAAGCCACACCGGACCCGGAGGTCTTCAGATGATCCTCGACAAACTGTTCCAGCTGATGTCGGAAAAGCAGGCGTCGGATATTTTCATATCCGCCGGCGCGCCGATTCACATCAAGATCCAGGGCAACACCCTGCCGGTGAACCAGCAGGTCATGTTGCCCGACATGATCGAGAAGATCGCCTACGAACTGATGTCGCCGGAGCAGATTAAGACCTTCGAAGCCAGCTCGGAGATGAATCTGTCCTTTGGCGTGGCCCAGGTCGGCAACTTCCGGGTCAATATTTTCCGCCAGCGCGGCTCGGTGAGTATTGTCGTCCGCTTCATCCTCGGCAATATTCCGCAACTGGAAAATCTCGGCGTCCCGCCGGTGCTGGCCGAGATGATCATGGAAAAACGCGGCCTGATCCTGATCGTCGGCGCCACCGGCTCCGGCAAATCGACAACCATCGCGGCCATGCTCGATCATCGCAACGCCAACCGCAATGGTCACATCCTGACCATTGAGGACCCGATCGAGTTCCTTTTCAAGCACAAGCGCTCGATCGTCAACCAGCGCGAAATCGGCATGGATACCGCCGACTGGCAAACGGCCCTGAAGAACGCCATGCGCCAGGCACCGGACTGCATCCTGATCGGCGAAATCCGCGACAAGGAAACCATGCAGGCCGCCGTCGCCTATGCGCAGACCGGCCACCTCTGCCTGGCGACGCTGCACGCCAACAATTCCTACCACGCGTTGAACCGCATCATCAGCTTCTTCCCGCCGGAAAACCGCCCGGCGCTCTTCCTCGACCTCTCGGTCAGCCTGCGCGCCATCGTTTCCCAGCGCCTGGTCAAGAAGCCCGACGGCAAGCTGCTGCCGACCTGCGAAGTCATGCTCAATACCCGCCATATCGGCGAACTGATCGAACGCGGCGAAGTCCAGGCCATCAAGGATGCGATGGAACAAACGCTGACCCCGGGCTCGCAGACTTTCGAGCAGGATCTCTTCCGCCTTTACCGCGAAGGCACCATCACGCTCGACGAAGCCCTGGCCAATGCCGATTCGCCAACCAACCTGTCCTGGCTGATCAACAACTCGGAGATCAGTAGCAGCACGCCGGAAGAAGACAAGAAAGCCGAACTGGCGCTCGATTTCGACAGCACCAACTCGGGCGGCACTTCCTTCAAGGAATTCGCCCTCAGCCTGGCCGACGACGAAACTCCCTGATGACCGATCCCACTTTTGCCCTGGCCCGGCAAATCATCGCCCGGCCTTCCGTTACGCCGGACGACGCCGGCTGCATGGACATCATCGCCGCCCGCCTCGCCCCGCTCGGCTTTGCCCTCGAATACATCAACCGCAATGGCGTGACCAATCTCTGGGCGCGGCGCGGCACGACCGCACCGCTCTTCGTCTTCGCCGGCCACACCGATGTCGTGCCGACCGGTCCACTGGAAAAATGGACCAGCCCACCCTTCGCCCCGGAAATCCGCGACGGCGTGCTTTATGGCCGTGGCACCGCCGACATGAAATCCTCGGTCGCCGCCTCGGTGACCGCCGTCGAAGCCTTTCTCGCCGCCCATCCGGAGCATCCCGGTTCGCTCGCCTTCCTGCTCACCTCGGACGAGGAAGGCGATGCCAACGACGGCACCATCGCTGTCGTCGAAGCGCTGAAGGCGCGAGGCGAAACGCTCGATTTCTGCATCATCGGCGAACCGACCTCGGTCAACACGCTGGGCGACATGATCAAGAACGGCCGGCGCGGCTCGCTGTCCGGCACCCTTCAGGTCAAGGGCGTCCAGTGCCACATCGCCTACCCGGAAAAGGGCCGCAACCCGATCCACGAAGCCGCCCCCGCGCTGGCCGAACTGGCTGCGACACGCTGGGACGAAGGCAACGAGTATTTCCCGCCGACCACCTGGCAGGTCTCCAACATTCATGGCGGCACCGGCGCCACCAATGTCGTGCCGGGCAGCCTGGAAGTGAAATTCAATTTCCGCTTCTCGACGGCCAGCACGCCGGAAAGCCTGCAGCAACGGCTGGGCGCCATCCTGGAAAAGCACCGGCTCGATTACGACATCCAATGGACCCTCGGCGCCCGCCCCTTCCTGACCGGCCGCGGCCCGCTGGCCGACGCGGCAGCAACTGCCATCCGTGAAATCTGCGGCATCGAAACCGAACTATCGACCACCGGCGGCACCTCCGACGGCCGCTTCATCGCCGAAATCTGCCAGCAAATGCTGGAAATCGGCCCGGTCAACGCGACCAGCCACAAGATCGACGAATGTATCGAGGTGGTTTCGCTGCCGAAACTCTCGGCCATTTATGCCAGAATTCTTAAGCAGTTGTTAGTTACTAGTCATTAGTCGCTAGCAAACCCAAAAACCAGACGCCCCGCTAACAACTAACTACTACCGGCTAATAACTAGATGCCCGATCCCGCCGCCCGCAGCGAACTCACTACCATTCGCGACTTCATCCGTTACGCGGTCAGCCGCTTCAGCGCCGCGCAACTGTTTTTTGGCCACGGCAGCGACAACGCCTGGGACGAGGCGGTCTACCTGACGCTGCACACCCTGAGCCTGCCGCTCGACCGGCTTGAGCCCTTCCTCGACGCCAAGCTCCTGCCGCACGAACGCGACGCCCTGCTCGACATCTACCGCCGCCGCTGCGAGGAGCGCCTGCCGGCCGCCTACCTGACCAACGAAGCCTGGCTCGGCGAACACCGCTTCTACGTCGATGAGCGCACCATCGTGCCGCGTTCCTTCATCGCCGAACTGCTGCTCGAACAGCTTTCCCCCTGGATCGAAGACCCCTGGGCCATCCATGCCGCCCTCGACCTGTGCACCGGCTCCGGCTGCCTGGCCATCCTGACCGCCCTCGCCTTCCCGGAAGTCGCGGTCGATGCCGTCGATCTTTCCGAGGACGCGCTGGCCGTCGCCGAACGCAATGTCGGCGATTACCAGTTGCGTGACCGGATCAGTCTCATCCAGTCCGATGCCTTCACCAAGCTGGCCAGCAAACGCTACGACCTGATCATTTCCAACCCGCCCTACGTCAATGCCGAGTCGGTCGACGCCCTACCGCCGGAATACCTGCACGAACCGGAACTGGCGCTGGGCTCGGGCGAAGACGGCCTGGATTTCACGCGCATCATCCTGCGCGAAGCGAAAAAACATCTGACGGAGGACGGCATCCTCGTCGTCGAAATCGGCCACAACCGCGAGGCGCTCGAAGCGGCCTACCCCGAGCTGCCCTTCATCTGGCTCGATACCGAAGCCGGCGACGAATACGTCTTCCTGCTGCGCGCCGAAGACCTGCCGGACTAAGCCATCAACTTGAGCGACAAACTGTTTGCAATGCCCAGCCCGTTCGAGGTCGAAACGGGCACCGTGCTCATGCACGAACCGCCCTGGGCGCGGGAGGGTGAATTGCGCGCCCAGTTGCTCGACGAAAGCTACCCCAAGCCCTTCGTCATCGACGACGGCAAGTCGCGTTTCCTGTATTTCAACGTCCGCCTGATGCAGAGCGAGATGTCGCTGAAGGCCCCCAACGACCTGGCCATCCGCTATACGCAGAAGATGATGGCCTTCCTGCTCTTCCAGCCACGCCCCAAGCGCATCGTGCTGATCGGTCTGGGCGGCGGTTCGCTGATCAAGTTCTGCTACTACCGCCTGCCCGGCACGCAACTGACGGCCATCGAACTCGACCCCGAGGTCATCGCCTTCCGCGACAGTTTCCTGCTGCCGCCCGACGACGCCCGCCTGCAGGTGCTGCAGGCCGACGGCGCCGAATACCTGGAGAAAACGGAAAAAGGCATCGATGTGCTGCTCGTCGATGCTTTCGACAAGACCGGCTTCGCGCCCAGCCTGGCCAACCGCGAGTTTTTCGAGAATGCTTTTACCAAGCTCTCGGGCAACGGCGTCATGGTCATCAACCTGGCCGGCGAGAAAGAGACCTACGCCGGCTTGATCGGCGAAGCCATGCACGTTTTCGACGACCAGGTCATCGTCATCTCGGTGCCGGATGACGGCAACCATGTGCTCTACGCTTTCAAGGAACACTACTTCGAGCCGCGCTGGCGCTGGCTGCACAATTACGCCAAGGAACTGCGCGCCAAGTTCAGCCTCGATTTCCCGGCCTTCGTACAGAAGATGGAACGTTCCACCAAACTCGGCTTGGCCCGCCGCGAGGCTATCCGCCAGCGTTGAGAATCGCGCTGTTTCTCTTTTCTACGGTCGGTTGGCAAGAGGGAACTACATTGTTAGCGGCGGGCTGCTGCATACAAAACTCCACCTGATGACCGATAGACATAGCAGATCGCTTCCGGGCCCCTAGCAACACCCACCACCACAGTCGCCGACCGCTGCTGGTGCCGAACAATCAAACCGGCCGAAATGAGTGGACCGGTCGCCGCTGACCCTAAAATGCTTGGCGAAGCGGCTTTCACCGAGCATAGCCGCCGTGTTGCCGCAGACCAGCATCGGCTTGCCGGTAACGAAGGTGTGGTGGTCGTCGAGGGCGAACCGATGCGGATGATCGGGCGCGCTGCCGAGGTAGCAGGCCACCTGCCCATAGTCCTCGCAGAGGTCTTCCAGGCCGGCCAGTTTGAAGGCGCGAACCGTCGTCGAGTGGAATTCGATCATGCCGACCCTGGCTTCGATTTCGGGATTGTCGATGGCGCAGCGATACCGCGAAACGATGCGGTAGTCAGGCCAGCCGACCAAGCGCATCAGCCGACGAAAATCTTCGACATACATGGCACCGGCCAGGCATTCGCCGCGCAGCACCGGATCGTCGCGCAGTTCCCGCGGCACCCGCCGGCTGGCAAAAACATCTGAGAACAAGAGTTCGCCGCCCGGCTTAAGCACCCGGTGGATTTCCGCAAAGACGCGGTCCTTGGCCGGCGACAGATTGATGACGCAGTTGGAAATCACCACATCGACGGAATTGTCGGCGATATCGAGCGCCCCCAGGTCTTCGATGTAGCCCCGGCGAAAATCCACATTCGATGCGGGATAGCCGAAGCGCTGCGCCTGAGCCTGCCGGTGACGTTGCGCTACGAGCAGTTGCTCGTCGGTCATATCGACGCCGATGACTCTGCCCTTCGGTCCCACCAGGGCAGATACCAAGTAGGCGTCCCGCCCGGCACCGCAACCGAGGTCGAGGACGGTGCAGCCTTCCAGCACAGGGGGAATCGGTGAACCGCAACCATAGAAACGGTTGAGAATTTCCTCGTCGATCGTCGCCAGAATAGCCCGGTGGTTGGCGGGAATCGACTCGGTACAGCAGCACGCCTTGGTCTTCAAGTCCTTCGCTCCCTGAAGGGTTCTGCCGTAATAAGCCTTCACGTCGTCAAGACTGTTCGCTGCTTTCTTAATGATCGATCTCCTTCGGTTCGTATCAAGGAGGCAGCAACAAGTCCCACGCGACCCGAACTCCCTTGGATACAAGTATGCGCAGGGAGGCAAGATGCGACAAGGCAGCGGGCTAAATTGGCGTCACGTTGTCTCATTTCGTGACAGCACTTCCCGGACAATCTGTCCGCTCCATGGTGAAGGCAATCGGACCGTCAGCAATTGCCCGCTCGACAGTTCGAGTTTTCCGGGCCGAGAACGACCGGTTGTGGCGTATGATTGCCCGCCGGCATCCCGCGCGCCGAGGCTTTATCAGTTATCCACCACCTGCTATTTCTCGCCGGCCGCCTGCTCGGCACGCTGCTGCGTGGCCTGGTTGGCCTGATCGAGTTTCTGCTGGAACTGCTCCAGCGTTTTCTTGCCCTGTTCGATTTCCTGTTTCTTCAGCGCCGCGGCGGTCGCCGCCGTCCCGGCCGTTTCGACGCCACAGGCGGTAAGCGCCAGGATGGCGACTAGCAAAGTGGCTGTTTTCATCAGACTTTCTCCTTGTCGATCAAGCCGCAGCCGCCAGGATCGCCTGCAGCAGATGCCAGCAGCGCCCGACCGAGGCGATGTCTACCGCCTCGCCCGGCGCATGCGCGCCGCGGATGGTCGGGCCGAAAGAGACGATATCCAGGCCCGGATACTTGGCGCCGATGATGCCGCATTCCAGTCCGGCGTGGATCACCTGCACCGATGATTCGGCATTGAACTCGCTTTTATAAACCGCCTGGCACAGGGCGAGCAGCGGCGACTCCGGGTTCGGCGTCCAGCCCGGGTAATAACCGGTTTTTTCGACCGGCGTGCCGGACAAGGCGAACAGGCTGACGATCTCGTCAGCCAGCGCCGTGCTGCCGCTGTCCTGTAAAGAGCGCACCATAAAGTTGCAGCTACCCCCTTTCGGGTGCAGATCGACCATGCCGAGATTGTTCGAAGTCTCGACCACGCCCGGCACCTGCCGGCTCATTCGCCGGACGCCGTGCGGCGCGGCATGCAGCGAAGCGAGCCAGATATCCTGCTCGCGCGACGACATCAGCGAGGTCACTTCGCCCGACGCCACGTCGAGGGTCAGGGCGGCATCGACGCCGCGCAGTTCCTGGCGCAGCAGTTCCTGTTTGGCCAGCAGCAGGGCCGGCAGCTTCGGCAGCATGTCGGCCGGCAGGGCCACCGTCGCGAACGCCTCGCGCGGCAGCGCATTGCGCGCCGAGCCCCCCTGCAGCTCGGCCAGCCGCAGGGGCATATCGGGCGCCAGTTCGACCAGCACGCGGACCAGCAACTTGATGGCATTGCCGCGCTCCTCGTGAATATTCACCCCGGAGTGGCCGCCGCGCAGGCCGCGCAAACTGATCCGGCAAGGCTGCCAGCCGGTCGGTAGCGGTTCGGCCAGGCCCGGGCGTTCGACATTGACGTCGAGCCCGCCGGCGCAGCCAAGATAGAACTCGCCCCATTCCTCGGTATCCAGGTTCAGCATCAGCGAACCTTTGAGCAGACCTGCTTCCAGGCCGCGGGCACCGCCCATGCCGGCCTCTTCGTCGATGGTGAACAGCGCTTCGAGCGGACCATGCACCAGTTGCGCATCCTCCAGCGCCGCCAGTATCAAGGCCACGCCGATGCCGTTATCGGCACCCAGCGTCGTGCCTTCGGCGACCAGCCAGCCATCGCGCAATTGCGGGGTGATCGGGTCGCGGGAAAAATCGTGACTGGAATCGGTATTCTTCTGGCAGACCATGTCCAGATGTGCCTGCAGGATGACACCCGGCCGTTGCTCGCAGCCAGCCCTGGCCGGCTTGCGGATGATCAGGTTGCCGGCCGCATCCACCGTCGTCGCCAGACCGCGGCCTGCCGCCCAATCCCGCAGGGTGTCGCGCAAGACGGCTTCCTGCTTGGAGGCGCGCGGTATGGCGCAGAGCGTCGCAAAATGAGCCCACACAGCGGCCGGCTGCAGACCGGAAAATAGCGAAGACAAAAACATGGCAACCTCCCAAGCGAAAACCCCCGCCAAGCTTGCACCGGGCGGGGGTTTAAATTCTGGGGCGACTGATGGGGCTCGAACCCACGACAACCGGAATCACAATCCGGGACTCTACCAACTGAGCTACAGCCGCCGCTGAAGAAGGCGCGCATTGTACGAAGTTCCTTTGGTCGTGTCTAGCGTATTTCGCCAAATTCTTCTCGCACTCTGCCATTCAACCGGCCCGCATCTGCCATGATAGAATTGACAGCTTTATTTTTCGGCTCTGAAGTCACAAGGAATTCTCATGGAAGCAACCACTGCACAAGCCAACGAACTCGAACGCCGCGTCGATCTCTCCATCGCCATTGCCGATATCGAGAAGGAAATTGATCAGCGCCTGAAGCGCACCGGCAAAAACATCAAGATGCCGGGCTTCCGCCCGGGCAAGGTCCCCTTCAGCATCGTCAAGCAGCAATACGGCGACCAGGCGCGCCACGAAGTGCTGTCAGAACAACTCGACCGCGTCTTCGGCGAAGCCGTGACCGCGCAGAAGACCCGCGTTGCCGGTTACCCGCGGATCGAGCCGAAGACCTCGGAAAGCACCACCCACCTCGAATTCACCGCTATTTTCGAAACCTACCCGGAGTTCGTGCCGGGCGACATGGCCGCCGCTGAAATCGAGCGCCCGGTTCTCGAAGTCGGCGAAGCCGAAGTCAACAAGACCCTCGACATCTTGCGCAAGCAGCGCGTTTCCCACGCCGACACCGATCGTGCCGCCGCCAAGGAAGACCGCGTTGTCATCGATTTCCTCGGCAAGAAGGATGGCGTGCCGTTCGCTGGTGGCGAAGCCAAGGATTACCCCTTCGTGCTTGGCCAGGGCCAGATGCTGCCCGATTTCGAAAACGCCGTCGAAGGCGCCAAGGCCGGCGAATCCAAGACTTTCGACCTGGCTTTCCCGGCTGATTACCACGCCAAGGATCTGGCTGGCCAGACGGTCCAGTTCGATATCACCGTCAAGCAGGTGCAAGCCCCGGTGCTGCCGGAAATCGACGCCGAGTTCGCCACCAGCATGGGCATCGCCGACGGCGACGTGACCAAGATGCGGGCCGAGATCGAAGCCAACCTGAAGCGCGAAGTGAAGAACCGCATCGAAGGCAAGCTCAAGGACCAGGTCATGGAAGCCCTGCTCAAGGCCAACCCGATCACCGTCCCGACCTCCCTGGTCGATATGGAAATCCAGCGCCTGATGCAGGCAGCCAAGCAGGACATGGAACAGCGCGGCATGAAAACCAAGGATTTCCCGATCCAGTCGGAATGGTTTGCCGACCAGGCCAAGCGTCGCGTCACCCTTGGCCTGATCCTTGCTGAGGTAGTCAAGACGGAAAAGCTTCAGGCTAGCCCGGAACAGGTTCGCGCCATGGTCGAAGAAACCGCCCAGAGCTACGAGCATCCGGAAGAAGTCATCCGTTGGTACTACGCCCAGCCGCAGCGCCTGAACGAAGTTGAAGGCGTGGCGATCGAGAGCAACGTTGTGGCGTGGGTACTGGGTAAGGCCAAGGTAACCGACAAGGCTGCGGTTTTTGATGAATTGATGGGCCAGAAGCAGTAATCTGATCATCGTCACAAAAACGACAAACGTCTGAAACGCAACATAGAAGGGCTGACATGAATATCGACAACGCAAACAACTGGGAGCCGCAAGCACTGGGCCTCGTCCCGATGGTGGTGGAACAGAGCGGTCGCGGCGAGCGCGCCTACGACATCTACTCCCGCCTCCTCAAAGAACGGGTGATCTTTCTTGTCGGCCCGGTTAACGACTCCACCGCCAATCTGGTAGTCGCCCAATTGCTGTTCCTGGAAGCGGAAAATCCGGACAAGGACATTTATTTCTACATCAACTCGCCGGGTGGTTCGGTAACGGCCGGCATGTCGATCTACGACACCATGCAGTTCATCAAGCCGGACGTGTCGACGCTGTGTATCGGCCAGGCCGCCTCGATGGGCGCCTTCCTGCTCAACGCCGGCGCCAAGGGCAAGCGTTTCGCGCTACCCAATTCCCGCGTGATGATTCACCAACCGCTTGGTGGCTTCCAGGGCCAAGCTTCAGATATTGCCATCCACGCCAAGGAAATCCTCTCCATCCGCGATCGTTTGAACCGGATCATGGCCGAACACAGCGGCCAGCCGCTGGAACGGATCGAGAAGGATACCGATCGGGACAATTTCCTTTCGGCTGCCGAAGCGGCAGAATATGGTTTGATTGACAAGGTGCTAACCCGCCGCGATGCGGCTTGAGCGGAGAAATACAGATGTCTAAAGGCGGCCAGGAAAAACTGCTGTACTGCTCCTTCTGCGGCAAGAGCCAGCACGAAGTCAAAAAGCTCATCGCCGGTCCGTCGGTGTTCATCTGTGACGAGTGCATTGCACTCTGCAACGACATCATTCGTGACGAGTTGCCGGAAGAAGCGGCCAAGGCCGGTCGCTCCGACCTGCCGACACCGCGCGAGATCTGCTCGATCCTCGACCAGTACGTGATCGGCCAGGAAGTCGCCAAGCGCATCCTGTCGGTGGCGGTATACAACCACTACAAGCGCTTGCGCCACACCGCCGCGCACGCCGGCGATGTCGAACTGGCAAAGAGCAACATCCTGCTCGTCGGCCCGACCGGCTCGGGCAAGACGCTGCTCGCCCAGACCCTGGCCCGCCTGCTCAACGTCCCCTTCGTGATGGCCGATGCGACGACCCTGACCGAAGCCGGCTACGTCGGCGAAGACGTCGAGAACATCATCCAGAAACTGCTGCAGAAGTGCGATTACGACATCGAGAAGGCGCAGCAGGGCATCGTCTACATCGACGAAATCGACAAGATTTCGCGCAAGTCCGACAACCCGTCGATCACCCGCGACGTTTCCGGCGAAGGCGTGCAACAGGCGCTGTTGAAGCTGATCGAAGGCACCGTCGCGGCGATTCCGCCGCAGGGCGGGCGCAAGCATCCGAACCAGGATTTCGTCCAGGTGGACACCACCAATATCCTGTTCATTTGCGGCGGCGCTTTTGCCGGCCTGGAAAAGATCATTCTCAACCGCTCCGAACGCGGCGGCATCGGCTTCGGGGCCGAGGTCAAGAGCAAGGCCGACAAGAAGGCCATCGGCCAGGTCCTGCTTGACGCCGAGCCGGAAGATCTGATCAAGTTCGGTCTCATCCCCGAACTGATCGGCCGCCTGCCCGTCGTCGCAACCCTGCAGGAACTCGAAGAACCGGCCCTGATCCAGATCCTGACCGAACCCAAGAACGCCCTGATCAAGCAATACCAGAAGCTGTTCAGCATGGAAGAGGTCGAACTGGAAATTCGCCCCGGTGCCCTTTCCGCCATCGCCAAGAAGGCACTGGCCCGCAAGACCGGTGCCCGCGGCCTGCGCTCCATTCTCGAACACGCCCTGCTTGATACGATGTATGAACTCCCCGGTATGGAAAATGTCGAAAAAGTGGTAATCGATGAAAACACGATCACCAGCGACGCCCAGCCCCTGCTCATTTACGCTGATCAGCCCAAGGTTTCCGGCTCCAACTGAGCCGGGTCTTGAATTGCGGTTCCCCGCCCCCACTTGGGGGGCACATACCTATTTTTAAGGCATCGTAATGTCGAACCCCAACACGCTCCCGGAAACCGTCGAACTGCCGCTGCTGCCGCTGCGCGACGTCGTCGTTTTCCCGCACATGGTCATCCCGCTCTTCGTCGGGCGTCCGAAGTCGATCAAGGCCCTGGAAATGGCCATGGAAGGCAACAAGAACATTCTGCTGGTGGCCCAGAAATCGGCCGCCAAGGATGAACCGGAACCGGAAGACCTGTATCGCATCGGTTGCCTGGCCAACATCCTGCAAATGCTCAAACTGCCCGACGGCACCGTCAAGGTGCTGGTCGAAGGCACCCAGCGCGCCCGCGTCGAAGCCATCGAGGTGCAATCCTCGGTCTTCATGGCCACCGCTGCGCCGCTGCCGCAGGCCGCCGTCGAAGACCACGAGATCGAGGCGATGCGCCGCGCCGTGGTCGCCCAGTTCGACCAGTTCGTCAAACTGAACAAGAAGATCCCGCCGGAAGTGCTGTCTTCCATCGCCGGCATCGAGGACGCCGGTCGCCTGGCCGACACCATCGCCGCCCACCTGCCGCTCAAGCTCGAGCAGAAGCAGGAAGTGCTGGAGATGGAGAGCATCCGCGATCGTATCGATCGCCTGTTGTCGCAGCTCGAATCCGAAATCGACATCCTGCAGGTCGAAAAGCGCATCCGCGGCCGCGTCAAGCGCCAGATGGAAAAGAGCCAGCGCGAGTACTACCTCAACGAGCAAGTCAAGGCCATCCAGAAGGAACTCGGCGAAGGCGAAGAAGGTGCCGACCTCGAAGAACTGGACAAGAAGATCAAGGCCGCCGGCATGAGCAAGGAAGGCCTGGCCAAGGCGCAGGGCGAACTGAAGAAGCTGCGCCTGATGTCGCCGATGTCGGCCGAAGCCACCGTCGTGCGCAATTTCATCGAAACCCTGATCGGCCTGCCCTGGCGCAAGAAAACGCGGATCAGCAAGGATCTGCGCGAAGCCGAGAAGATTCTCGATCAGGATCACTACGGCCTGGACAAGGTCAAGGAACGTATCGTCGAATATCTCGCCGTGCAACAGCGCGTAGACAAGGTCAAGGCACCGATCCTCTGCCTGGTCGGCCCCCCGGGTGTCGGCAAGACCTCGCTCGGCCAGTCGATCGCCAAGGCGACCAACCGCAAGTTCGTGCGCATGGCGCTGGGCGGCGTCCGTGACGAAGCCGAAATCCGCGGCCACCGTCGCACCTACATCGGCTCCATGCCGGGCAAAATTCTCTCCAGCCTGACCAAGGTCGGCGTGCGTAACCCGCTCTTCCTGCTCGACGAAGTGGACAAGCTCGGCCAGGATTTCCGTGGCGACCCGTCGTCGGCCCTGCTCGAAGTGCTCGACCCGGAACAGAACCACACCTTCCAGGACCACTACGTCGAAGTCGATTTCGACCTGTCCGACGTCATGTTCGTGGCCACCGCCAACACCCTGAACATCCCGGCCGCCCTGCTCGACCGCATGGAAGTCATTCGCCTGTCCGGCTACACGGAAGACGAAAAGGTCAATATCGCCATGCGCTATCTGCTGCCCAAGCAGATCAAGAACAACGGCCTGAAGAAGACTGAAATCTCGGTGGCCGACAGCGCCATTCGTGACATCGTCCGCTACTACACCCGGGAAGCCGGCGTGCGGGCGCTCGAACGCGAAATCTCCAAGATCTGCCGCAAGGTCGTGCGCACCCTGGTGCTGAAGAAGCGGGATAGCCGCATCCTGGTCAACGCCAAGAATCTCGACAAGTTCCTCGGCGTCCAGCGCTACAGCTACGGCATGGCGGAAAAGGAAAACCAGGTCGGCCAGGTCACCGGTCTGGCCTGGACCGAAGTCGGCGGCGAACTGCTGACCATCGAATGCGCCAACATGCCGGGTAAGGGCAATATCCTGCGCACCGGCTCGCTCGGCGACGTCATGAAGGAATCCGTCGAAGCCGCCCGCTCCGTCGTGCGCGCCCGCTCACGGCGCCTGGGGATCAAGGACGAGGCCTTCGAGAAGACCGACATCCACATCCACGTGCCGGAAGGCGCCACGCCCAAGGACGGCCCCTCGGCGGGCATCGCCATGACCACGGCCCTGGTCTCGGCCTACACCGGCATCCCGGTCCGCTGCGACGTCTGCATGACCGGCGAGATCACGCTGCGCGGCGAAGTGCTGGCGATCGGCGGCCTCAAGGAAAAACTGCTGGCGGCGGTCCGCGGCGGCGTCAAGACGGCGCTGATCCCGTCCGAGAACGTCAAGGACCTGACCGAGATCCCCGACAACATCAAAAACAAGATCGAAATCGTTCCCGTCAAGTGGATCGACCAGGTGCTGGAACGCGCTCTGGAGCGCAATCCGGAGCCTCTTGCGGAACAAACCGAGCCAACTTCCGGGGTCGCCGCCGCGGCCGACAACGCCGCAGCCCAGACTTTGCTTACCCATTGATTTGAAAGGGAAGGCATGCCGCCCCCTTGGGACGGCATGCCCCGGGCCTTCGAAAGCCCTCCGGAATTCGGCGAGAATCCGCTTGACACAAGGATTTCGCCGGGGATATAAATCCGTCCTCACAAAATTTTCGTGATTCCAATCCATCCACCGAGGGACTCAAAATGAACAAAACCGAACTGATCGATCAGATCGCTGCTTCCGCTGATATTTCCAAAGCTGCAGCCGGTCGCGCGCTGGATGCCACCGTCGCCGCCGTCAAGGATGCCCTGAAAGCCGGCGACACGGTCAGCCTGATCGGCTTTGGCACTTTCTACGTCGGCGAACGCGCCGCCCGCACCGGCCGCAATCCGCGTACCGGCAAGACCCTGGAAATCAAGGCCGCCAAGTCGCCGAAGTTCCGCGCCGGCAAGGGCCTGAAAGACGCCATCAACTAAGCGCTTTACGGGTGCTTAGCTCAGTTGGTAGAGCGTCGCCCTTACAAGGCGAATGTCGGCGGTTCGACCCCGTCAGCACCCACCAGAAATCCTGATAAGGAAACCAGGAACCCCGCTCCCGTAGCGGGGTTTTTGCTGAAAGAGGCCGCCTGATGAACGCTCAGCAGAATATGCAAGACGACAAGACCGGCGAGATCCTCAAGGCCCAGCGTTTTCAGATGCTGGAAGACATCGCCAAGGAACTGGCCGGCGAAGTCGTCTTCCCCACCCATTTCGACGCCGTCCTCCGCCTGCGCAAGATCCTGCACGACCCGAACCAGCCCCTGAGCCGGATTGCCTCGGCAATTGCCATCGAACCGCTGATCTGCGCCAAGTTGCTGCATCTCGCCAATTCGGTGGCCTTCAATCCGGCCGCCCACGAAGTCGTCGATCTACAAGCCGCCATCGCCCGGCTCGGCCTCAACGTCGTGCGCAGCACGGCAATCAGCATCGTCATGACACAACTGTTGCGGGCCAAGGGCATGGCTGCCTTCAGCGACCTGACCGAGATGCTTTGGGATCACTCCCTGCGCACCGCAGCCGGGGCGCGCGTCATCGCCCGCCGGGCGACCCGGATCAACCCGGAAGAAGCCATGCTGGCCGGTCTGATTCACGACCTCGGGGCGTTCTACATGCTGTACCGGGCGACACAGTATGAAGAGTTGCGGCAGCGACCGGATAGTGTCAAATATCTGATCATCCAATGGCACGAGAGTATCGGCGTCTCCCTGCTCAATGCCCTTGGCCTGCCGGAGGAAATCGTCAAAGCCATCGAGGACCACGATCAGGTACGCCCGGCGCCCTCCCCGCTACGCAGCCTGAGAGACGTCGTATACATCGCCAACATGCTGGCCGGCGGACATTTCGAATGGACCATGCAGGGTAACCCGATGAGTCCGGAGGAACAGGAAGCCCTCGAAAATACCTACGCCGAACTCAAACCGGAAATCGACGCGCAATTGGCCGACATGCGCAACAGTTTCGCCTGAGCACCGCGCCTCACTCCTTGCGCCCGTGTCCGGTCCTGACCTGGGTGGAAGCGAGGACGCCGCGCAGGATGTTGACTTCGTCCCGTTCCAGACGCACCCGGCCGAACAGGCGACGCAGCTTGGGCAGCAGGCGACCCGGCTGTTCCGGATTGTAAAAACCGGTGGCCGTCATCACCGCCTCGAGATGGCCGTAGAGGCCTTCGACTTCGTCATTGGTGGCCGGCGGCGCAACAAAGGGGGTAACCCCGGGCGCGACGACCGGCGGCTTTTCGCCAAACGCCGCCATCCGGCACTCGTAACTGAGCACCTGCACGGCAGAACCGAGATTCAGGGAGCTAAAGTCCGGATTGGTCGGTATGGTCACCGCCGCCTGGCAATGGAAAATTTCCTCATTCGACAGACCGACCGTTTCATTGCCGAAGACCAGCGCCACTTCGCCCAGCCCGGCCTCGGCGAGCAGCCGGGCAACGGTTTCACGCGGCGCTCCGATGGCCGGCCCGAGGTCGCGCTGGCGGGCCGACAGGGCGACGGCAAATACCGTCCCGGCCAGGGCTTCGTCCAGCGTGGCAGTCACCGTCGCCGCCCGCAAGACATCGACGGCGCCGGTTGCCCGCGTATCCGCCTCGGCATCGGGAAACTGTTTCGGCGTGACCAGATAGAGGCGGGACAGCCCCATGGTCTTCATGGCCCGCGCCGCGGCGCCGATATTTCCGGGATGACTGGGCCGACAAAGGACAACTCTGACACGGGAAAGCAGGACTTCGGGGTTCATAGTGTAAAATTCGTTCTTTCAAATATATATCGGGTGGCTGCGGCCACCCGTTAGCTCTTTAAGCCCATGCATCCAGCCCTGAATATTGCCATCAAGGCGGCGCGTCGCGCCGGCCAGATCATCAATCGCGCCTCGAACGACGTCGACCTGCTGAAAGTTACGTCCAAGCAGCCCAACGATTTCGTCACCGAGGTCGACAAGGCGGCCGAAGCCGTGATTATCGAAACCCTGCGCGAGGCCTACCCCGGGTACGGCATTCTAGCAGAGGAGTCCGGCCAGTCCGCCGGCCAGGGCGGCGACAGCGAATACGAGTGGATCATCGATCCGCTCGACGGCACCACCAACTTCATCCACGGCCTGCCCCAGTACGCCGTTTCCATCGCCCTGGCCAAGGCCGGCGTCGTCGAGCAGGCGGTCATTTTCGACCCCAATCGCAACGAGCTGTTCACCGCCACCAGGGGCGCCGGGGCCTTCCTCAACGAACGCCGCATCCGCGTCTCCAAGCGTCTCAAACTGGCCGGCGCCCTGCTCGGCACCGGTTTTCCCTACCGCGAGTTCGACAAGATCGACACCTACATGGAAATCTTCAAGGAACTGACCATGAAGACGGCCGGCATGCGCCGCCCGGGTGCCGCCTCGCTCGATCTGGCCAACGTCGCCTGCGGCCGCTACGACGGTTTCTGGGAATTCGGCCTGGCCCCCTGGGACATCGCCGCCGGCAGCCTGCTCATCTCGGAAGCCGGCGGTCTGGTCAGCGACCTGCGCGGCGACAACAAGTACCTTGAAACCGGCAACCTGGTGGCCGGCACACCGAAAGTCTTCGCCCCGCTGCTCAAGCTGATCGAAGGCAAGCTGGCTGAATCCGTCCGCGGCTGATCCCCGCCGTCAGCCGTCGCGACCCAACAAGGGCGGTAGCGCAATGCGCTGCCGCCCTTGGCGTTTCTGCGCGGACCAGGCCTCGCCGCGCGGGAAACGATGCCGGCGAGTCAACTACGGCAACTTGACGGCATTGATATCGACTTTGCTACCTTTCTTGACGCCCAGGCCCAAGGTTTTCTGGAAGGAAACCTGGTGCCCCCGCGTTGTGATGTTGTCATCATGGACGGCAAAACCAAGGTGATAGATACCGCCCGCCTGCAAGGCCTTGTCATCGTTATTGGTCAGACCCAGCGGACGGATCAGCAGCATCGTCCACACTCCGTCCCGCCAACTGGCGATAGCATTGTTATCGGCGGCCGACCCCTTGGCATCGTCGCGACTGGTGAGGTAATCCGGGATCAGATCGCCCTCTTTCCAGCCGGCATTCGGATCAAAAGGCACGGCATTCTGTTCGCGGATCAGGAAATGATCGCCCTGACGCAGTTGCGCGGCTGAAATCGATTTGTAACCGACTTTCTTTTCATCCCACATGAATTTCGGCTGATGGGTCTTGGCATCGGCATTGCCGCTGAACATGTCCTTGCCGGCATCGCTCAAGCGAAACTCAAGGATGTAGCCATCGTCGGCCATGCCGACCGGGTAGCTGCGGTGCGCCCGCCACTGGAACAAATCGACGAAATAGCCGGCCGCCTTGAGTTTGGCAATCTCTTCAACGCTCTTCCCGCTCTTCCAGTCGGCGGGATTGCTACGCGAATCGGGCAGGTACTTCCGGACATCGCTCTTCTTGATCGCCGTGAGCAGCGGATTGGCCGTCACTTCTTCCTTGGTGAACTGTTTGGGCATGTCACGCTGGCCATCGTGACAGGTCAGCCAGCAGCCCTGCTTGTCAAAACCCGGCACCTTGCCGTCGTCGAGCATGATCGACAGGCGATCTTCGTAAATCCCGATTTCCTTGCCCGCCTGGACCGGCTTGTCGAGCTTTGGATAACCCCAGACCTTCCACTCCTTGCCATCGAAGCGCAGGTACTGGTGTTCGGTTCCCGGATAGGCGTTATCGGTTTTCCACTGGAAACGCAGATAGGCATTCTTTTCATCGTAAGCGGCCTGGACCTTCAGTTCCTTGTCACCGGACTTGCCCGCTATGGGGGTCGGCTCGAGACGGCCACCTTTGACGATCTTGGCGCCGATATCCTTTTCGGCGCCTTCCTCGTCATGGCATGAGGTACAGGCATCGCCCCGCTTGACCTCTTTGGCGGCATTTTTGTGTTCGTCGCTGCGCAACCATTCGTAAGTCGATTGGCCGGGGTAAAACAGGGAAACCTTGGTGACGGGGATCTTGTTCCAGTTTATTTTTGCCGGGTCGGCCGCAATGGCGGAAGCCATGCCAATTGCGACAAGGCTAAGAAACAATACGGATTTTTTCATGATGTCTCCTACGAATGAAATGATCCTGTTGTAGTGAGCCAGGCCTGGACAGCAGCCTGGCGAAACCACCCCGCCCGCCGCTCCGACCGGGACGAATCCCGGACCACGAGCCGACGGCGACGAGTTGGCGCTTTGACTATACGCTTGCCCGGCCAGTCGGCGCGGGAGAAGACACGACCGCCAGCGGCCAGACCTTGCGAGCGCGCCGCTGAGCCCGATCCTAGTGGGCTCTGGTCGCCGCCGGTTTCAGCCCGCCGCCTCGCCGGTTCCCGGCCAACCGCCGCCCAGGGCCCGAATCAGGACCACCGCCGCGCTCAGGCGCCGGTTATGGAGATCGAGAGCGCTACGCTCGGCGGTCAGCAAGGCGCTGTTGGCGACGATGACCTGCAGGCTGCTGGCGACGCCGGCCCGGTACTGGGCCTGGGTCAGTTCGGCGCTGACCCGGGCTGCCTTGACCGCGGCATCCTGGATTTTCGCCTCATCGGCCAGGATGCGCAGGGTGGACAGTTGATCTTCGACTTCCTGGAAGGCGGCCAGTACCGTCTGCCGATAGCTCGCCGTGCTCTGCTCCCAGACCGCCACGGCCTGGGCCTTTTGCGAACTGCGCAGGCCGGCGTCGAAGAGCGGCGCCACCAGCGACGGGCCGATCGACCAGAAGCGGGCCGGCGCCGTCAGGAGGTCGCTCAGTGCCGTCGAGCGCTGGCCGGCCGTGCCGGTCAGGCTGAGCACCGGGAAGAAGGCTGCCCGGGCGACGCCGACCTGGGCATTGGCCGCCGCCGCGCGGCGTTCGGCGGCGGCGATGTCGGGCCGTCGTTCAAGCAGCGTCGACGGGGCGCTGAGCGGCACCGTCGGCAGCGCCGGCACGAGATCGAAAATACTGGCATGGGTGGTGCCCGAACCGGGTTGCGCCACGTCGCCCGAGCCGCGCAACTGGGCGCGCAAGGCCGGGGCGCCGGCGGGCGGTGCCGGCAGCTTGAAATTGGCCGGCAATTCGCCGACCAGCACAGCGATGGCGTGTTCGAGCTGGGCCCGCTGCACGCCGGTTTCGACGGCCTGCGCCTGGGCGCTGCGCAATTGCGTTTCGGCCTGGGCCTGGTCGGCCCGGCTGGCAACACCGAAGCGGATGCGGTCGTTGGTAAGTTGCAGGTAGCGCTCGTAGTCGGCGACCGTCGCATCGAGCAGGTTGCGTTGCACTTCGACGATGCGCAGCGACAACAACGACTGCACCAACTGCGCCTGCAGGGCCAGGCGAACGCCGGCCAGGTCGGCGGCGCTGGCCTTGGCCGAGGCTTCGTTGGCGTCAACGGTAGCGCGCAGACGGCCCCAAAGGTCAATTTCCCAATTTGACGACAGGCTGATGCTGTTGGTCGTCGCCGTGTTGCTGGTCGTGCCGTTGTTGCGCGCCCGGGTCACCCCGGCATTGCCGCTCACCGCCGGGAACAGCCCGGCCGTCGCCTGATCGATGAGCGCCGCGGCCTGGTTGTAGCGCGCCTGCGACAGGGCCAGGCTGGCATTGGCCGATTCCAGCCGGCCGAGCAATTCCGGCAGCTCGGGCAGGTCGAAAATCTGCCAGGGCGCCTGCGGCAGCGCTTGCGTGGCGGCGACTTTCCACGGCAAGTCGGCCTGAACCGGCGCGACCGCCTCGTGGTAATCGCTCGACGTATCGAACTTGGGCAATAGATAGGGGGGAATCAGCGAACAGCCACCGAAAGCCAGGGAGAGACCCAGGATCGGTAACAGCGGGCGAAGGGAGCGGCGAATTTGCATCAAAGCCTCATGGGGAAAAAACTCAGGCCGCCGCCGGTCGCCAGTTGCGCCACTGGCGCAGCATGGCATGGCGGGCCCGGTCGAGCACCAGGTAGACCACCGGCGTGGTGTAGAGAGTCAAAATCTGGCTGAAAACGAGGCCGCCCATCACCGAAATTCCGAGCGGCTGGCGCAGCTCGGCGCCGTCGCCGGAGCCCAGGGCGAGCGGCAAGGCGCCGAACAGCGCGGCGATGGTGGTCATCATGATCGGCCGGAAACGCAGCAGACAGGCATGGTGGATGGCCTCGCGCGTATCCATGCCGAGGTCGCGCTCGGCGACCAGCGCCACATCGACCATCATGATGGCGTTTTTCTTGACGATGCCGATCAGCAGGATGACGCCAATCAGCGCGATGATGGTGAATTCCGTGCCGAAGGCGAGCAGCGCCAGCAGCGCCCCGACACCGGCCGACGGCAGGGTGGACAGGATGGTCAGCGGATGCATGGTGCTTTCATAGAGCATGCCGAGCACCAGGTAGATGGCGATCATCGCCGCCAGGATCAGCATCGGCTGCGAACTGAGGGCCGACTGGAAGGCCGAGGCGGTGCCCTGGAAACTGCCGCGCACGCTGTTCGGCACGCCGATGCGGGCGAACAAGGCATCGACGACTTCAGTCGCCTGACCGAGCGAGACGCCGGGCGCTAGATCGAAGGAAATGGTCGATGACGGGAAACCCGACTGGTGGCTGACCCCGAGCGGGGCATTGCCCGCCTCCCACCTGGCGATGGCCGACAAGGGCACACGCTGACCGGCCGCCCCGACCACCCAGATCTGGTCGAGGCCTTGCGGCGACTGCAAGTAGTCGGGCGCCGCCTCCATGACCACCTTGTACTGGTTGAGCGGCTGGAAAATGGTCGACACCTGACGCTGGCCGAAAGCGTCGTTCAGCGTCGCGGTCAGGGTCCGGATCGGGATGCCCAGTTGGGCAGCCGCCTCGCGGTCGATGATGATATTGGTCTGGATGCCCTTGTCCTGGAGATCGGTATTGACATCGACGATCTGCGGCAGATCGCGCAGGCCGTAACGGACTTTCGGCTCCCATTTGCGCAGATCCTCGAGGTCGTCGGCGAGCAGCGTGAATTGCCATTCCGAATCGGCTTGCCGGCCGCCGACCCGCACGTCCTGGGCCGGGAACATGTAGAGACTGGCGCCGGGCACATGGCTGAGCTTGGGTCGCAGCCGGTTGATGACCTCGGAAATCTTCGACGGCACGGCGAGTTTGTTGCGCTCGGCCAGCGGTTTCAGGGTGATGAACACCCGGGCGGAATTGGTCTGGCCGCCGCCGGTCACGGCGCTGACGCTGTCCACCGCCGGATCGGCCTTGATGATGTCGACCAATTGCGTGATCTTGCCGCGCATGCTTTGGAAGGAAGACGACTGGTCGCCCTGGATGCCGCCGACGATCAGGCCGGCGTCCTGGCGCGGCAGAAAGCCTTTCGGGATGACCAGGTAGAGCCAGATGTTGAGGCCGATGGTGGCGGCCAACAAACAAAGAATGATCGCCGGATGGCGCAAGGACCAGCCCAGCGAACGGCCGTAGGCAGCATGGCTGGCCGTTTGCAGGCGGGTGGCCAGCGCCCCCAGCCCGGCGGCGGCCCGGCGCACCGCTCCCGGCCGCTCTTGCGGCGGGCGGGGCGGCGCCGGCCGCCGGAGCAGGCGGGCGCACATCATCGGCGTAATGGTCAGCGAGACGAGCAGCGACACCAGGATGGCGGCGCTCAGGGTGATCGCGAATTCGCGGAACAGGCGGCCGACGATGCCGCCCATCATCAGCACCGGAATGAACACGGCGACCAGCGACAGGCTCATCGACAGGACGGTGAACGCCACTTCCTTGCTGCCCCTGAGCGCCGCCGTAAAGGGCGCTTCGCCGCCTTCGATGCGGCGGACGATGTTTTCCAGGACGACCACCGCATCGTCGACGACAAAGCCGGTGGCGACGGTCAGCGCCATCAGCGACAGGTTGTTCAGGGAAAATCCGCACAGCCACATCACCGCCAGCGTCCCGGCCAGCGACACCGGCACGGCGACCGCCGGAATCAGCGTGGCGCGGCCACTGCGCAGGAAGACGAAGACCACGGCGACGACCAGGCAGATCGAGAAGGCCAGGGCGCGCTCGACTTCGCGTAGCGAATTGCGGATCGTCGCCGTCCGCTCCATCATCACCTCGAGTTCGATGGCGGCGGGAATCGAGGCTTGCAGCAGGGGCAGGATCTGGCGCACATGATCGACGGCTTCCAGGATATTGGCGCCGGGCTGCCGGTTGATGATCAGCAGGATCGCCGGCTTGCCATTGACCGCCCCGGCATTGCGCACGTCCTGCACCGAATCGAGGACTTCGGCGACCTGTTCGAGGCGGATGGCGGCGGCATTCTTGTAGCCGACGATCAGCGAACGATAGTCGGCCGCCGTCTTGGCCTGGTCGTTGGCCTCGATCTGCCACTGGCGCTGGCCATCGGCAACGAAACCCTTGGGCCGGTTGGGATTGGCATTGACCAGGGCCTGCCGCACGTCTTCCAGGCCGAGCCCGAGTTGCGCCAGTTGCGGCAATTGCAGTTCGACGCGCACGGCCGGCAAGGCGCCGCCGCCGATGGTCACCTGCCCGACCCCTTCGACCTGCGCCAGGCGCTGCGCCAGCACGGTCGCCGCGGCATCGTACATCTGGCCCGGGGTCAAGCTGTCCGAGGTCAGGCTGAGGATCATGATCGGCGTATCGGCCGGATTCACCTTGCGATAGGTCGGATTGCTCGGCAACGAGGTCGGCAGCATGGCGCGCGAGGCATTGATCGCCGCCTGCACCTCGCGCGCTGCGCTGTCGATATTCTTGTCGAGCTCGAACTGCAGCGTGACGCGGGTGCTGCCCAGCGAGCTCGACGAAGTGATTTCCGAAACCCCGGCGATCCGCCCGAGCGCCCTTTCGAGCGGCGTCGCCACGGTGGCCGCCATGGTTTCCGGGCTCGCCCCGGGCAGGTTGGCACTCACCGAAATGGTCGGGAAATCGACTTGCGGCATCGGTGCCACCGGCAACAGGTTCATCGCCAGCGCGCCGGCCAGGAAGATGCCGATGGCCAGCAGCGTGGTCGCCACCGGCCGATGGATGAACATGCCGGGCAAGCTCATTCGCCGCCGGCCTCCGGGTTTTCCGCCGTTTCATGGGCGATGCTGCGGCCCTGGTTGCCCTTGCCGCCCAGGCGCCGGCCGAGTCGGTCGAAGGCGAGATAGATCACCGGCGTGGTAAACAAGGTCAGCACCTGGCTGACCAGCAAGCCGCCGACCATGGTCACGCCGAGCGGACTGCGCAGTTCGGCGCCGATACCGGACGACAGCATCAATGGCAAGGCGCCGAGCAAGGCGGCCAGGGTGGTCATCAGGATCGGCCGGAAGCGCAGCAGACAGGCCTGGCGGATCGCTTCTTCCGGCGGCAGGCCGTGCTCACGCTCGGCCTCCAGCGCGAAGTCGATCATCATGATGGCGTTTTTCTTGACGATGCCGATCAGCAAAATGATGCCGATGATCGAGATGACGTTGAGTTCGCCGCCGGTCAGCAGCAGCGCCAGCAAGGCGCCGATACCGGCCGAAGGCAGCGTGGACAGGATGGTCACCGGATGGATGGTGCTCTCGTAGAGCATGCCGAGCACGATGTACATGGTGACGACGGCGGCCAGGATCAGCCACAGTTCATTGGCCGCCTGCCCGCGGAAGGCCAGCGCCGCGCCTTGGTAGGCGGTCTGCATGGAGAGCGGCAGTTTCAGGTCGCGCAGCACGCCGTCGATGGCTTCCGTCGCCGCGCCGAGCGAAGCGCCCTTGGCCAGGTCGAAGGACAGCGTCACCGCCGGGAACTGTTCGAGATGGGCCAGCGACAACAGGCCGTTGCGCTCGACGATGCGTGCCACCGAACTTAGCGGCACCTGTTGCGCATTGCTTCCCGGCACCCACAGGCTGTCGAAGGCGGCCAGGCCGTTGGCCAGCTCCGGCTTCATTTCAAGCACCACGCGGTACTGGCTGCTCTGCGTGAAAATGGTCGAGATCAGGCGCTGGCCGAAAGCGTTGTACAGGGCATTGTCGATGGCGGTGACGCTGACCCCGAGGCGGGCCGCGGCGTCGCGGTCGATGTCGACATAGGCGACCAGGCCCTTGTCCTGCAAATCACTGGTGACATGTTCGAGTTGCGGCAGGGCGGTGAAGCGATCGACCAGCTTCGGCACCCATTCGGACAGATCGTCCTGGCTCGGCGACTGGACGGTGAATTGATACTGGGTACGGGCGATCCGGTCGTTGATGGTGAGATCCTGCATCGGCTGCAGCCACAGGCGGATGCCCGGCACGGCATCGGCTTTTGCCTGCAGGCGGTCGATCACCGGGGTCAGCGCGCCACGTTCGGCCTTCGATTTGAGGCCGACCTGGAGCCGACCGGAGTTGAGCGTCGCGTTGTTGCCATCGACGCCGACGAAGGCGGCCACCGAATCGACCGCCGGATCGGCCAGCAGCACCTCGGCCAGCTCGCGCTGGCGGCGCGACATTTCGGCGAAGGAGGCGGTCTGCGGCCCTTCCGTGATGCCCTGCAGGACACCGGTATCCTGCAGGGGAAAAAAGCCCTTGGGGACAACGATGTAGAGCAGTGCCGTCACTGCCAGCGTGGCGACGGCGACCAACAGCGTCGTCCGCTGGTGGCGCAGCACCACCAGCAACAGCCGGTCGTAGCCGGCAATGGTCCGGTCGATGAGATTGCCGGTGATCCGGAAGAAATGGCCGTGCTGGGCCGCCGGCACCCGTTTCAGCAGGCGGCCGCAGAGCATCGGCGTGAAGGTCAGCGAAACCACCGCCGAGATCAGGATGGCGACGGCCAGGGTGATCGAGAATTCGCGGAACAGCCGACCGACCATATCGCCCATGAACAACAGCGGTATCAGCACGGCAATCAGCGAGAAGGTCAGCGACAGGATGGTGAAGCCGATCTGCCGGGCGCCTTCGCGGGCCGCCGCCATCGGTTCCATGCCTTCCTCGATGTAGCGGGCGATGTTCTCGATCATCACGATGGCGTCGTCCACGACGAAGCCGGTGGCGATGGTCAGCGCCATCAGGGTCAGGTTGTTGATCGAGAAGCCGGCCAGCTTCATCACGGCAAAAGTGCCGATCAGTGAAAGCGGCACGGCCAGGCTGGGAATCAGCGTCGCGGTGCCGCTGCGCAGGAAAACGAAAATCACCGCGACGACCAGGATGATGGCCAGGAACAGGTCTTCGCGCACGGCATCGATCGAGGCGCGGATGGTCACCGTGCGGTCGGCGAGGATCGCCACATCGACCGCCGCCGGCAGGCTGGCCTGGAGTTTGGGCAGGAGGGCCTGGATATGGTCCACCGTCTCGATGACATTGGCCCCCGGCTGGCGCTGGATGTTGATGATGACGCCGGGCAACATGGCCGGCTGGTCGGTCCCTTCGATGAGCACGGCGCCCTCGCCCCGGCGCCCGGCCCAGGCGCCGAGACGATTGTTTTCGGCATCGTCGACGACCTCGGCGACATCGGCCAGGCGGATCGGCGCCCCCGAACGATAGGCGATGACCAGCCGGCGATATTCGTCGGCGCTGCGTAACTGGTCGTTGGCATCGATGGTCGAGGCGCGCGCCGGGCCGTCGAAACTGCCCTTCGGCGTGCTGACATTGGCGGCGCCGACCGCCGTGCGGATATCGTCGAGGCCGAGGCCGGCTTCCGCCAGGGCGCGCGGATTGACCCGCACGCGCACAGCCGGGCGCTGGCCGCCGGCCAAGGTCACCAGGCCGACACCGGGCACCTGGGAAATTTTCTGGGCGAGCCGGGTATCGGCCATGTCCTGCAGGCGGATCAGCGGCAACGAGGTCGACGTCAGGGCCAGCGTCAGGATCGGCGCATCGGCCGGATTGACCTTGTTGTACACCGGCGGCGCCGGCAAATCGGTGGGCAGCAGGCTGGCCGCCGCATTGATCGCCGCCTGTACCTGTTGCTCGGCGACATCGAGCGGCAGGCCGAGGGAAAAACGCAGGGTGATCACCGAGGCGCCGCCGGAATTCACCGAATACATCTGGTCGAGGCCCGGCATCTGGCCGAACTGCCGCTCCAGCGGCGCCGTCACGCTGGAGGTCATGACCTCCGGACTGGCGCCCGGATAGAGGGTCGACACCTGGATGGTCGGGAAATCGACCTGCGGCAGCGCCGACTGGGGCAGCAGCCGGTAGGCAACCAGGCCGACCAGCAGGATGGCCAGCATGAACAGCGAGGTGGCAACCGGCCGCTCGATGAAGGGGCGCGACAGGTTCATGGCTGCGGCCGTGCTCCAGCCGGCGCGGCGGGAGCTGCTGCGGCTGGCGTCGCCGGCGCCCCCGGCACCGCCGGGCCACCGTTTTCACCGCGTCGCCCACCGCGCCTGCCACCGCCCTTGCCCGGACCTTCCTTGACGGCCCGCGACTCGCGCGTCACCACTTCAACCTTGCCGCCTTCGCGCAGCCGGTCGAAACCGTCCACCGCCACCGACTCGCCGGCCGCCAACCCATGCAGCACCGGCACCCGCTCACCGTCCGCCGCGCCGACCTCGACCGGGCGCATGGCGACGCTCTTGTCCTCTTTCAGCAGCCAGACGAAATTGCCCTTGGCGCCGCGCTGCACGGCCGCCGACGGAATCACTACAGCGTCCTTCAATTCATTGACCACCAGCCGGACATTGACGAACTGGTTGGGAAACAGGGCGCCATCCTTGTTCGGAAAAATCGCCTTGACCTTGACCGTCCCGGTCGTCACATCGAGCTGGTTATCGACGGTGAGCAATTCGCCGGTGGCAAGCAGGACCTTGCCATCGCGATCCCAGGCTTCGACCGCCAGGCCGCTGCCGGTAGGATTACCGCCCCGCCCGGCCGGCGCCGGGATGATCTTCCCTTCGGCCAGCGCCGCTTGCCGATCGGGACGCTGGCGGCCGGCCGCTGCCAGGCCGGAATCTGCCGGCCGCTCCCGCCGGCCTTGCGGCGATGCCGCCGCTTCACCCGCCGCATGCTGACGCCCGGCAGCGCGCCCGGTCTCTCGCGGCGTCTGCATGCCGAGCCGGACCAGCAGTTTGCCGAGATCGGCTTCGGGAATCGGGAAGACCACCGTCACCGGCTGCACCTGGGTGACGACGACGATGCCGTTGGTGTCGGAGGAACGCACCAGGTTGCCCGGATCGACCTGGCGCAGGCCGGCCCGCCCGCTGGCCGGGGCGGTGATGCGGGTATAGGAAAGCTGCAGGCGGGCATTGTCGACGGCGCCCTGATCGCCCCTGACTGCCGCCTCGTACTGGCGCACCAGAGCGCGCTGGGTATCGAGTTGCTGCGACGGAATGGCATCGAGCTTGGCCAGCCCCTCGTAACGCGCCAGATCGGCCCGGGCGTTGGCAAGCAGGGCTTCGTCCTTGCCCATCTGACCGAGCACCTGGGTCAGCGCCACTTCGAAAGGCCGCGGATCGATTTCGGCCAGCAGATCGCCGGCCCGCACCGTCTGCCCTTCTTCGAAATTGATCCGGTTCAGCGTGCCGTCGACCCGCGAGCGCACGGTGACGACGGTGCGCGGAATCACCGTGCCGATCGCCGACAGGCGGACCGGGAAATCCGCCGTGCTCGCCGCCTCGACGACGATCGGGGTGGGCCGCCCCGCCCCGCCCGGCGCCCCCGGCCCCGACGGTTCGTCGACCGGGGCCGGGGAATTCACGAGATACCAGCCACCGGCCGCCACCAGAGCGCACGCGACCAGCAGCAAGCGGCGCCGGCGAAGCGAGGAAGCCGTCCGACGGGCCGTGATGGAGGGGGTGGCGGGCGGCGGCAAAGAAGAGGAATCTGACATGGTCACAGAATAGATCGGAACTGGAGGCGAAAAACTGTCAGCGGGCCGGGGAGTCATTTCCCCACCCCGAACCTCTGACAGTGCGAACACAAAATGGCGGCCGCGAGCGACTCCCGTCAGGCCGCCAGAACTAGCGGGCAGGACGGCGGCAAGCGGCGCACGGCAAATGGATGATGTGCATTTCTGTGGTCAAAATCAAATGTAAAAGGGGGGCAATAGCGGCGGAACCGGCTGATGTCAGCAAATCACATGCCACCACGGCAAGATCAAGGGCGATGGTAAAACTGCCGCCGGGCGGCGGGCAGCCTGATTTACATCATTTACATCATCTTAGCGGCCCTGATTTGGACAACGCCGGGCCGACCATGACCAGCCGCCCGGGATAATTCACCGGCAGCCTGACCGGGCGCCGCGCCGTTAGCTGCCCGCGGCGCAGCATGGCGGCGCCCATTTCTGCTGCCCGCGCAGCAGCCGAGCGAATACAACCGAGCACCAAGGGAGCCCGCCTCACCCCGCGGCGGCCAGGGACAAAACGCCCGCCGGACTCGGCGCGGACCGGGGGGAACGCTCGGCAAGGGTTGGCAGACGGTGCACAAAAGCGCGAATCGCCGGCTCGAAAAGATCGGCATCGATCAGGAAGCCATCGTGCCCATGCTCCGAATCGATGGACAACCATTGCGCCGCCGGCAGTCGGCCAGCCAATTCCTGCTGATCGGCCGGCACATACAATCCATCGCTGTTCAGCGATGCAATCAACACCGGTTGGCGAATCTGCTGCAGAACCGCCTCATACCCCGCCCGGCCGCGTCCCAGGTCGTGGCTGTCCATGGCATCGAGCAGGACGCGGTAGCTATTGGCGTCGAAACGTTCGACCAGGGCCTGGCCGTGATGGCGCAACCAACTCTTGACAGCAAAATCGTCGGCCACCTTAGCTGCGGCGGGCAACCCCTCGCCCGCGCAACGCCGCCCGAAACGCTCAACCAGCGACCGGTGGCTACGGTAGGTCAGCATGGCGATGGCGCGCGCCGCGGCCAGCCCGGCCACCGGCGGATCGGCCGGATCGTAATGGCCGGCGCAGTATTTCGGATCGGCGGCCAGCGCCAGGCGTTGCGCCTCGCTCCACGCCACGCACCACGGCGAATGTCGGCCGGCCGCCGCGATACTAACCACTGCCCCGACCCGCCGGTGATCAAGGACGGCCCACTCGAGAGCCTGCAGGCCGCCGAGCGAACCGCCGATGACAAAACGAATGTGGCGAATCGCCAAAGCGTCGGCCAGCGCCATTTGCGCCCGTACCTGATCGCGTATGGTCAGGCGGGGAAAGCGCGCCCCCCAGGGCCGGCCGTCGGGCGCCGGGCTGGTCGGCCCGGTGGTCCCGTAGCAACCGCCCAGCACGTTGGCACAGACGATGAAATCGCGCCCCGGATCAAGGCTGCACCCGGGCCCGAAGAAAGCCCCCCACCAGTCGTCGGCATCGGCCGAGCCGGTCAGGGCGTGGCAGACGATCACCGCGTTATCGGCCGCGGGCGACAGACGCCCCCAACTTCGGTAGGCGATCACCACCTCGGGCAGAACTTCGCCCGACTCCAGAGCAAACGGCTGATCAAGGACCAGCCGTTCGCTCTGCTCCGACAGGCGAAAACCCGTCATGCCGCCGCTTCGAGGGCGGAACGGCGCAAGGCATGAGCGAAATCGGCCTTGATGTCCTCGATATGCTCGATGCCGACCGAGACGCGAACCAGGTCGGGGCGCACGCCGGCCGCCTTCTGCTCGGCCTCGGAAAGCTGCTGGTGCGTCGTCGAGGCGGGGTTGATGACCAAGGTCTTGGCATCGCCGACATTGGCCAGGTGACTGGCCAGTTCGACATTGTCGATGAAGGTGCGGGCCGCGCTGGCACCGCCCTTGATACCAAAATTGAGTACCGCCCCGAAACCACGACGCAGATATTTCTTGGCCTTGGCATGATAGGGGCTAGCGGCCAGACCGTTGTATTCGACCCAGGCCACCTGCGGCTGCACTTGCAACCACAAGGCCAGTTCCAGCGCATTCTCGAGATGCCGCTCGAGACGTAGCGACAAGGTCTCGACCCCCTGCAGCAACTGGAAGGCGTTGAACGGCGAGAGGCTGGGCCCGATGTCGCGCAGACCTTCGACACGGGCCCGAATGGCCAGGGCAATATTGCCGAACGGGCCGCCGCTGCCGAACACGTCCCAGAACTTGAGGCCGTGGTAAGCCGGCGATGGTTCGGTAAACAACGGAAACTTGCCGTTGCCCCAGTTGAAGGTCCCGGCATCGACCAAAACGCCGCCGATCGAGGTGCCGTGACCGCCAATCCACTTGGTCGCCGAGGCGACGATGATGTCAGCCCCATGGTCGATCGGCCGGGCGATATAGCCGGCGGCGCCGAAGGTGTTATCGACAATCAGAGGAATGCCGGCCGCGTGGGCGATCTTGGCAATGGCCTCAAAATCGGGAATGGAAAAGCTCGGGTTGCCGATGACTTCGACGTAGATCGCCTTGGTCTTGTCGTCGATGGCCTGGCGGAAGGCTTCCGGCTGGTCGCCATCGACGAACTTGACGCCGATGCCGAGGCGCGGCAGCGTCACCTTGAACTGGTTGTAGGTGCCGCCGTAAAGAAAGCCGCTCGACACGATGTTGTCGCCGGCCTGGGCGATGGCGGTAATCGCCAGGAACTGCGCCGCCTGCCCGGAACTGGTGGCGACCGCCGCGACGCCACCTTCAAGCGCGGCGATGCGCTGCTCGAAGACATCCGTCGTCGGGTTCATGATGCGCGTGTAGATATTGCCGAATTCCTTGAGCGCGAAAAGGTTGGCGCCATGATCGGCGTTATTGAAGGTATACGACGTCGTCTGGTAGATCGGCACTGCCCGCGCATTGGTGCCCGGCGCCGGCTGCTGGCCGGCGTGCACCTGCAGCGTTTCGTAACGGTAATTGCGTTTGGCTTCGTGGTTATCGCTCACAGCGGTACTCCCTTGATTTGCGCCCGGCCCCGAGGCTTGCTTGCTGACCGAGGACCTGATCGAAGAAATCAGTTTGGCGATGAGACCCATGTTTTCCCCTTTCGCTTCACCCTGATTGACGAGCGCCTCTGGTGGTCGCTCAGGCAAACACGTTACCGAGGCGAAAAGGAATTGCGAACGACGAAAAAGGCAGCTTCTTATGCCGCCGGCCACTTATAAGCTAGTAAAGAATTCACCGCTTCGGCCAGCCGTTGTGCCATAGCAATGGCGACGACCTGCCGGGGAAGCCGCCGGCCTATGAGGATATAAGCTTTTCTTTGTTCCCAACAGACCTCGCCCTGGCTATGTTCCACCGGCCACATTGCCCCGCCGGAGAAGCCATGCCCATTGCCGAGCTGTTGAATTATTTCGCCGAGTCGACGCCATCCTCCAGCACCCCGGTCAGACACCTCCGCTACGACCAGCGCCAGGCCTCCGGCAATTTTCACGGCATGCATCTATCCAGCGTATTCCAACCACTGTTCGCCAGCGACACGCTGCGGGCCAGCGCCCATGAAGCATTGCTCCGCGTCGTTGATGATGCCGGTCGGCAGCTCTCGCCGGCCGCCGCCTTTGCCGTTCCAGAAGGCCCCGCCGAGGTGGTCTACTTCGACCGCCTGTGCCGCATTCTCCATGCCCTCAACTTCATTGCACAAGCCGATGCCACGGCCGAACTGTTTCTCAATGTCAGCGGTCGTCATCTGCTCAATGTCGGCAACGGCGGACACGGCGCAACCTTCGAACGCCTGCTCGGGCTGTGCGGCCTGAAGCCGCAACAGATCATCCTGGAAGTACTCGAAGCGCGCGTCGACAATATCGAACATCTCAACGAAGCCGTTCAGGCTTACCGCAAACGCGGCTACCGGGTCGCCATCGACGACTTCGGCTGCGAGCACTCGAATTTCGACCGCCTCTGGCGACTGACGCCGGACATCGTCAAGCTCGACCGCTCGCTGATCGTCCAGGGCACGACCAACTACCGTGCCCGGCGCATCCTGCCCAAGATCGTGGACATCATTCACGACCTCGGCGCCGAGGTCGTCTGCGAAGGCATAGAAAACGGCGCACAACACCGCCTGGCCATCGATGCCGGTGCCGATTTCCTGCAGGGGTATTACTATGCCAGACCATCACCCCGGCTCATCGAACAGGCCACGCCGCCGATCGCCAAAGGCGAGTTGTCATTTCCCTGGGCGACGCCGGCTCCGCTCTCGGCCAAGCCCATCATCCCGTAAGGAGAAAACCATGTTGATTGGCGTCCCGAAGGAAATCAAGAATCACGAATACCGCGTCGGCCTGACCCCGAGCAGCGTCCGCGAACTGGTCGGCCACGGCCATCGGGTCATCGTCGAGAAGCAGGCCGGCAGCGCCATCGGCCTCTCCGACGAGAAGTATCTCGCGGCCGGAGGCGAACTGGTCGACGACGCCGCCGAGGTCTTTGCCCGCGCCGAGCTAATCGTCAAGGTCAAGGAACCGCAGGCCGAGGAATGCCGTCGCCTGCGCCCCGCCCAGGTGCTGTTCACCTACCTCCACCTGGCACCCGACCCGCAGCAGACGCAACTGCTGCTCGCCGCCGGCGTCACCGCCATCGCCTACGAGACGGTCAGCGATGCCCGCGGCGGCTTGCCCTTACTGGCGCCAATGAGCGAGGTGGCGGGCCGGATGGCGATCCAGGCCGGCGCCGCCAGCCTGGAAAAAGCCCGCGGCGGCTCCGGCGTGCTGCTCGGCGGCGTGCCCGGCGTGGCGCCCGGCCAGGTGGTCATCCTCGGTGGCGGCGTGGTCGGCTACAACGCTGCGCTGATCGCCGTCGGCATCGGTGCCGGGGTCACCGTCATCGATCGCTCGCTCGACCGCCTGCGCTGGCTTGACGAACATTTCGGCAACCGCATCCGCACCCTGTACTCGACCGCTGACACTATCGAATCGAGCGTCCGCGACGCCGACCTGATCGTCGGCGCCGTGCTCGTTCCCGGGGCGACCGCGCCGCACCTGGTGAGCCGCCGCCAACTCAGGAACATCCGCCCCGGCTCGGTGCTGGTCGACGTTGCCATCGACCAGGGCGGCTGCTTCGAAACCAGCCGGCCGACCACCCATGCCGAGCCAACCTACATTGTCGACGACATCGTGCACTATTGCGTCGCCAACATGCCGGGCGGCGTTGCCCGCACTTCGACTTTCGCCCTCAACAACGCCACCCTGCCCTATGTGCTGGCCCTGGCCGACAAGGGCTATCGGCAGGCCCTGGCCGACGATCCGCATTTGCGTCGGGGCCTCAACGTCCACCGCGGGCGGATCACTTGCGCGCCCGTCGCCGAGGCCCAGAATCTTCCGTGGCTGAGCCCCGAAGACTCGCTAAAACCATGACGCAAGGCGGGCTGAACGCTGGCGCCGGCTCGAAAAAAGGGCCCGCGCCGGCCGAAATGCCGTACCCGGGAATGCCCGGACGTCCTATTCGATATGGATTCAGAGCGGCATGGATATAACAACAAAGTCCTTGCTCAATGGCGTTCGCCGTCCATAATTAGACCTGTGTTGCAACGCAGCAATTATGACGATGTAACGCACCCCCTAACCCGTTTTTGTTCTTATCCGGAGGTTTCCATGTCCACTCTTACCGCGACCGAGCAAATCATTGCCGCGCAGAAAAACGCATACGACGTCCTGCTTTCCATCGCCAACTCGTCCCTGAACAGCCTCGAGAAAATCAACACGCTCAATCTTTCCACCGCGCGTAGCGCCCTCGCCAGGCAGTTCGAAGGCATCTCCAGTCGCCTCGCCACCCAGGACTCGAGCAAGGCATTCACCCAACAGAACGCCCTGGCGCAGGCTCAATTCGCACAGGCCATCGCCTATGGGCGTGCGCTGTACGACATCTCGGCCGAAGCCCAGGAAGCATTCGTTGATTTACTGGAAAGCCGGCAAGCCGAACTGAGCCAGGAGATTTCCACGCTCCTCGACGGCTACGCCAAGTCTTCGAACAATAACGACCTCGCCATCGCCGCCGTCAAATCAGCAATTTCGGCCGCCAACTCGGCCTTGCAGAATGCCAACAAGGCAGCTCGCCAGGTTGCCGGCATCACCGGCGCCGGGGTCAGCGCCACCGTCGAGGCCATTGGTGCGGCCAACCAGAACCAGGGCACGAGCCGCAAGAAAGCGGCTTGATCGGCAAGTTTGGCAAGGCGCCAGGACGGGAAGGTCGAGGCGCCTTTTTCCTCCGGTGAATGTCAGCGTGGTGCGGCAACGACTCGGCACCGCCTTTGCCGGGCGACGCCGAAAACAATCCCGGCTACGACCCGGTGTCGCTTTGGGCACAACGACAAGCCTAAAAATCGTAACGCCGAGGCGCAAAGGAACAGAGAGATTGTTGTTTATGCCGGCATGGGCGGCGGGCGATGGGCGGCAGCGCCGCCAGCCTCGTAAGTCTGGAGAATGTGCAATTGCTCGTCACTGATCGATTCAAAACGCAGGCCGACCAGAAACTGCGGCCCGACCCGCCGAATTCGCATGACGCTGACAAACGCCTCGACCGGTGAGGCCAACTCGGGAGATTCGATGCGACAGATCCCCACCGCCCCGCTTGGTTTGGCGCCAAGCACGGCGACATCAAGCATGACGCCGACCCCACTGACCGAAATATCGGCCAGGGGAAATTCATAATTCTTTCCCCCCAAGGTCAGATGGACACGGCCTTTCAGGAAGGCCCGACGGGAGCGCCGACGTTCTCTCACGATCGACTCGCCTTATAAAAAATGATGATGTATTTTCCCACAGCCGCCGGGCAAAAACATTAGCCGGTTTGCCACGGCAGCAGCAGCGCCGCTCCAGCGGCCCAAAGCAGGGAACACGGGGGCGGCTGGGTTGGGGGAAAAATCCCGACCGGGCATAGACAGTTTCGACGGCCAGTCGCCGCCGAAAAGAGCATCTGCCGTACCGCTTATTTTTTCTCGGGATTTTCGTCGGGATTGTACTGAAAGCCGGTAAACATGTTCCGCGTCTGGCTCTGCATCTGGTCCTGCATGGACTGGAACATTTTCTTCGACTGATCCATGTAGGCCGTCATCATGTTCTGCATGGCGGGCTGCTGGAAATTCAGGAATTGTGCCCAGAAATCGGCCTGCAGATGCGTATTGTCACCCGGCCCGTAGACGGTACGGGATTGTTCCTGCAGCTTGCCCTGGAAATCGACGAAGGTTTTCATGTTGTTTTCCAGGTACTTGCCCAACATGCCCTGCATCGCACTGCCGTAGAAACGCACGAAGCCGGAGAGCAACTCGCTGGAGAACAGGGGCATGCCGCCGGTTTCTTCCTCGAGGATGATCTGCAGCAGAATACTGCGCGTCAGATCCTCGCCGGTCTTGGCATCGACCACCTTGAAAACTTCGAACTTGAGCACCAGTTCCTTGACATCGCCCAGCGTGATGTAAGCGCTCGTCTTGGTATCGTAAAGACGACGGTTGGGGTATTTCTTGATCAGGCGTACCGTTTCCGACATGCAGCCATCCTTGAACGATATTGTGTGCAGTGCAGCATTATAGCCAGAAAAACAGGCGCCCGGAGGCGCCTGCTTCTGTTGCCATGCGAAATTTCAGCAATATTTCATGCCTTATTCCGCAACATTGCATGCCGCTTACTGGTAGTACAAACCGCCATTGATGTTCAGCGTGGCGCCGGTGGTGAAGCCGGACAGTTCGTTGGCCAGGAAAGCGACGGCGAAGCCGATTTCTTCCGGCTTGGCCAGACGCTTCATCGGCACGGAGTCGACGATGGTCTTCAGGATGTCTTCGCGGATGGCGGTGACCATCTTGGTAGCGACATAGCCCGGAGCGATGACATTAACCGTCACGCCCTTGGTTGCCAGTTCGGCGGCCAGCGCCTTGGAGAAGCCGATGACGCCGGCCTTGGCGGCCGAGTAATTGGTCTGGCCGGCCTGCCCCTTGACGCCGTTGACCGAGGCGATATTGACGATACGACCCCAACCGCGTTCGGCCATCTTGGCGGAAACCTGCTTGGTGACGTTGAACAGCGAGGTCAGGTTGGTATTGATGACGGCATCCCAACCCTCCTTTTCCAGCTTGGCAAACATGCGGTCACGGGTGATACCGGCGTTGTTCACCAGGATGTCGATCGGGCCGGCCTTGGCTTCGGCTTCGGCAACCATGGCAGCCGAGGAAGCCAGATCGGAAACGTCACCGGCAACCAGGATGAAATCCTTGAAGCCGGCGGCTTCCTGTTCTTTCACCCACTCGTCCGGCTTGTCGAATTCCGGGTGGTAAGCGGCAACAACCTTGTGACCAGCCAGCGCCAGTTGTTGCGCGATGGCGGTTCCGAGACCGCCGAGGGCGCCGGTAACGAGAGCAACACGTTGTGTCATAGTTCTTCCTTCCTTGTTGATTTAGAGCGGGGTAAAAACTCAAGGTCAGTACATGTGCTGACCACCGTTGATGGAAATATTGGCACCGGTGACAAAGGCCGCTTCATCGGAAGCGAGATATGCCACCAGACCGGCAATTTCCTCAGGTTTGCCCAGTCGATTGACTGGGATCTGCGGCAAAATTTTCGAATCCAGAATTTCCTGCGGGATGGCGGTAACCATCTTGGTGCCAATATAACCCGGCGATATGGTATTTACTGTGACACCCTGCTTGGCCACTTCCAGTGCCAGGGCTTTGGTAAATCCATGCATGCCGGCTTTCGCCGCCGAGTAGTTGGTCTGCCCGAAAGCGCCCTTCTGCCCATTGACCGACGAGACGTTGATAACCCGCCCCCAGCGCCGCTCGATCATGCCATCCATGACCTGCTTGGTCATGTTGAAGACCGAATCGAGGTTGGTATGCATCACCGCATCCCAGTCCCCTTTGGTCATTTTCCGGAAGGTCATGTCGCGCGTGATGCCAGCATTATTGACCAGCACATCGACCGGCCCGACATCGGCCGTCACCGTCTCGACACAGGCCCGGGCCGACTCGAAATCGGTGACGTCGCACGGGTAGGCCTTGAAGCCATAGCCCATGTTGTGCATCGAATTCAGCCACTCCTGAACCTTGGGATTGCCCGGCGAATAGGTGGTCACCACCTTGTAGCCGAGCGCCGCCAACTTGATGCAGACGGCCTCGCCGAGACCGCCCATCCCACCTGTAACCAGTGCAACTCGCAGCATGTTTACCTCTCTCCTCCAGCCGTTTTAAACCGCGCGCTCCTTGACATAGCGTCCGGGTGCCGGTTCGATCGGCTTGTATTTGGCATTCCCCGGTTTGCGCGGTGCCCGCTGTTCTCCTGACAACGGTTTCAGCCAGGCCGCCCAGTCATTCCACCAACTACCCTTGTTTTCTTGGGCAGTGGCCAACCAGGCTTCGGCATCGTTTGTTAGATCATCGTTTAGCCAATAGCTGCGCTTGTTCTTGCTGGCCGGGTTGATGACGCCGGCAATGTGACCGGAGGCGCCGAGCACGAAACGTGACTTGCCGCCCAGCAGGCGCGTGCTTTGATAGGCCGAATGCCAGGGCACGATATGGTCTTCGCGGGTGGCCAGGATGTAGACCGGCATCTCCAGACGGCCAAGATCGACCTTGGTGCCACACATTTCCAGCTTGCCCGGCTGACACAGGCTGTTGTCGTTATACAGATTGCGCATGTACCAGCAGGCAAACGGCCCGGGCAGGCTGGTCGAATCGGAATTCCAGTAGAGCAGATCGAATGCCGGCGGCTTCTGACCCTTCAGGTAATTGCCGGCGACGTAATTCCAGACTAGGTCGTTGGCGCGCAGGAAGGAGAAAGTCGTCTGCAGGTCACGGGCCGGCAGCAGACCGCCCTGGCCGATCGTCGCCTCGCGGGCGGCGAGGCCCTGCTCGTCGATGAAGAGACCGATCTCGCCGGTATCGGAAAAATCAAGCAGCGTGGTGAGCAAGGTCAGCGAAGCGACGATATCTTCGCCCCGCGCCTTCAACACGGCCAGGGCCGAACTCAGGATGGTGCCACCGACACAGAAGCCGAGGGCATTGACCTGTTTGACCTTGGTGATTTCGCGCACGACGTGCAGCGCCGCAATCGGGCCGTGCTCGAGGTAGTCGTCCCAGGTCAGGTGGCCCTGCTCTTCCTTGGGATTGCGCCAGGAAACCAGGAACACCGTATTGCCCTGCTCGACCATGAAGCGGATCAGCGAGTTTTCCGGCTGCAAATCCATGATGTAAAACTTGTTGATGCAGGGCGGCACCACCAGCAGGGGGCGCGTCCCGACCTTGGGAGTCAACGGCGCGTACTGGATCAACTGCATCAGTTCATTTTCGAAGACCACCGCCCCTTCGCTGGTGGCGATGTTCTGGCCGACTTCGAAAACCGATTCGTCGGTCATCGAAATGCGGCCTTTTTCGAAATCCTGCAGCAGGTTGTTGATGCCGTCGGTAATGCTTTGCCCTTCGGTTGCCAGGGCGCGCTGGATAAATTCCGGGTTGGTCGCGGCGAAATTGGAGGGGGCCAGGGCATCGACCACCTGGCGCGCCAGGAAACGCACGCGATTTTTCGACTTTTCGTCTTCGGCCGGCATCAGCTCAGCGATTTCCTTGACGAACTTGCTATTGAGCAGATAGGCCTGATGCAGGAAATCGTAGATCGGGCTATCCCGCCACTCGGGTGCGGAAAAACGGCGATCCCCCGGTTCCGGCGCCACTTTGAAGCTTTCTTCCTTGCCCTGCTGCTTGGCCAGCACCGACTGCCAGAGCGACATCTGCTGATCCAGCAGTTGCTTTTGCAACGCGGTCAGCGCTTGCGGATCGACAACCGGCGGCGTGGCGGTCTGGTTCCCGGCTTTGCTGAGAAACTCGGTGAACTGCTGCGCCATGTTTTGCCCGGCCTGCATGAATTGCATCGCAGAACCGAGAAATGCATCGTTGTTGTTCGATCCCTGTTGCGCCATGGGGGGTCTCTTTGAGTTATTTGGGGAGCTTGAGCTTCTGGATTCTCCATACCCACCCGAGCCCTGTCAATGTATTTGCATGCATAATAATGCGCATGTACATCATTGCCATTGGCTGGCTTTACGTCACGCTGCTTGTTGCTTTCAACGAGGCCAGCGTATTTGCCGGCATCATCTCCTTTTCGTTCTATGGGCTGCTGCCCTGCAGCCTGCTAATCTGGCTGAGCGGCAGCCGGGTCCGGCGGCAACGCCGCCGACACCAGGAGCTACTCGCCGACCAGGCGCTGCACGAGACCGATCGAGGCGATCCCGAGGCCAATCAGTAGCACTTGCTGGACGGTGGCTTTCAGCTCCGTCCGCTTGTGCAGTCCGGGAATCAGGTCGGCCACTGCGACGTAGATCATGCTCGCCGCGGCCAGGGCGAGCAGCGACGGAATCCATTCCTGCAAATCGGAGAGGGCGAAATAGGCGAGCATGGCGCCGAGCAAGGTGGCCAGGCTGGACAACAGGTTGAAAGCCAGCGCCCGCACCTTGCTGTAGCCGGAGTGCAGCAGAATCAGGTAATCACCGACCTCCTGCGGGATTTCGTGGGCGATGATGGCCAGTGCCGTGACGATCCCCAGTTGCGTGCTATCAAGAAAGGCAGCCGCGATCAGAATGCCATCGACAAAATTATGGAAGGTGTCGCCGACCAGGATGAGCAGCCCGGAACGCCCGTGATCGTTGGCCGGGGCGTGCGCATCATGGGCTTCGCAATGGTCGTGGTGACAGTGCCGCCAGAGCACCAGCTTCTCCAGCACAAAAAACACCATGATGCCGAACAGCACGGTCCCGGCCATCCGGTGCGGCGCGCCATGGGCCAGCGCTTCCGGCAAAATTTCGAGGAAGGCGGCGCCGAGCAGGGCCCCGATGGCATAGGAAATCAACATGCTGATGCGCTGCGTCCCGACAGCGACGCTCAGCGCGGCGGCAGCGAAGACGCTCAGAGCGCCTCCGGCCAGCGAGACAAAAATAATCCAGGAAAGAGTGCTCACGCCGTCATGAAGCCTTGGGAAAGGCGCGGATTATACGCCCTGGCGTAACACTCAGACCGTCCCCACCGGCCTCGCCGCGTCATCGCCGAGCAGATTGGGCGACTGCGCTTCGGCCAGCAGCCAGTTGCGAAAGGCGGCGGCCGAGCCGCGATCGGCAACCACCTTACGCATGACCAGGAAATAAGAATAGGGCGAGGGGACCGACATCTTGAAGGGCACCAGCAAACGGCCGGCCGCAACATCGGCCTCGACCAGCGGCTTCAAGGCCAGGGCCACGCCCTGCCCGTCGAGGGCGGCTTCCACCGCCAGCACGGCATTCGAGAAGCGCGGCCCACCTTCCGCGTCGACACCGCTGACCCCGGCGTGACTCAGCCATTCCCGCCAATTCGGCTGATGCTCTTGATCATCGATGGTTTCGTCGTGGATCAAGACATGCCGGCACAGGTCGGCCGGCGTCCGGAGCGGCCGCTCCGCCGTCGGCAGATGCGGGCTGCACACCGGCACACAATCGGGGGCGAGAATCTGCTCGACATGAAAACCCGGGTATTTCCCCGTGCCATAACGAATCGCCAGGGTGCTGCTGGCCACTCGCAGATCGGCGGCTTCATCGGCCAGGAAACGGGTTTCGCCGCGCCGATCGACGGCATCGCCACTGCTCGATAGACGCAGCTTGACCTCTGGATGCAGGGCGGCGAAACGCGGCAGACGCGGCACCAGCCAACGCGCCGCGAAAGACGGCGGGGCGGTAACCGTGAGCACGCCTTCACCGGGCTGCCGGGTGCAATCGACGGCGGCGGCAAAGCATTCGAAACCTTGGCGAACCTTGGGCAGCATGGCCGCCCCTTGCGGCGTGATTTCCAGAGCGCGGGTCAAGCGGCAAAACAACTGGACGCCGAGATAGTCTTCGAGCGCCTTGATTTGCTGACTGATCGCCGCCGGCGTCACATGCAATTCCTCGGCTGCCTTCTTGAAACTCAAATGGCGGCTGGCCGCCTCAAAGGCGCGCATGGCAGAAAGCGGAGGCAGACGATAGGTCATCGATAATTAAGTTTTTCTAAACCATGCAATCATAAATTGTCGTTTGTCGCACCGCAAGTTGCTCACTATTCTTCAATCCCAGCCGTTGATACGGCCATTTCGTCGATAGTGAAAGGAAATACCAGAATGAATCGCTCCCTGCTTGTTGCCGCTCTTCTCGCCGTTGCCCTCGCTGCTTGCAGCAAGAAGGAAGAAGCAACAACGGCCCAGCCCGCCCCGGCCGTTGTTCCGGCCCAGCCCGCTGCCGTCCAGCCCGCCGCGACCGATGCCGCGAAGCCCGCCGACAGCGCTACCCTGACCGCCCTGCCGCAGCCAGCCCCGGCCGCTGACAGCAAGCCCGCCAACTGATTTTCTGCAATCCAGAAGCGTAGCCCCAATAGTTAAGTTTTTTTTACCCGTCACGTAAAAAAATCTCGTTCGTTGGGTCGGGAACCTTTTGGTAAATTTGCGCACCGTCTCCTCCAGACCTTAATGCGCTTTGGATCTGGATTTGAGCCCGCCTTAGTGCGGGCTTTTTTTCGACCGGGTCAAACGGAGGCAATACCGACCCTCTTCAGGAGTAATCAAGTATATGTCCGGAGCTTCACGCATTCTTAACGCGGCCATGCGCAGCAAGATCATGTCGGCCGAAGAAGCCGCCGCCCTCATCCAGTCCGGCATGAATGTCGGGATGAGCGGTTTTACCGGTGCCGGCTATCCGAAGCTGGTGCCGACCGCGCTGGCCAAGCACATCATGGACTCGAACCTCAATGGCAAGAAGTTCAAGATCGGCGTCTGGACCGGCGCTTCGACCGCCCCCGAACTCGACGGGGCGCTGGCCATGGTGGACGGCATCGAGATGCGCCTGCCCTACCAGTCCGACCCAACCTGCCGCAAACGCATCAATGCCGGCGAAATGGAATACATCGACATTCACCTGTCGCACGTCGCCCAGTTCGTCTGGGGCGGTTTCCTCGGCAAGCTCGATGTCGCCGTCGTCGAAGTCGCCGGCATCCTGGAAGACGGCCGGCTGATTCCGTCGTCTTCGGTCGGCAACAACAAGACCTGGCTCGACCAGGCCGACAAGATCATCCTCGAAGTCAATTCCTGGCAGAACCCGGCCCTCGAGGGCATGCACGACATTTATTACGGCACCGCCCTGCCGCCGCACCGCAAGCCGATTCCGCTGCTGAAAACCGATGACCGCATCGGCTCCCCCTATTACACCATCGACCCGAACAAGGTCATCGCCGTCATTGAGACCAACAAGGCCGACCGCAATTCCGCCTTCTCGCCGCCGGACACCAATTCGCAACTGATCGCCGGCCACATTCTCGAATTCCTCCAGCATGAAGTGAAGAAGGGCCGTCTGCCGGCAAATCTGCTGCCGCTGCAATCGGGCGTCGGCAATGTTGCCAATGCGGTGATGGCCGGCCTGCAGGATGGCCCGTTCGAGAACCTGACGGCCTATACCGAAGTGCTGCAGGACGGCATGCTCGAGTTGATCAAGTCGGGCAAGCTGACCTGTGCTTCGGCCACCTCCTTCTCGCTGTCCCCGAACGCGCTGGTCGAACTGAATGCCGACCTGCAGCGCTTCAAGGACAGCATCATCCTGCGCCCGCAGGAAATCTCCAACCACCCGGAAGTGATCCGCCGCCTTGGCGTCATCTCGATGAACGGGCTGATCGAAGCTGACATCTACGGCAACGTCAATTCGACCCACATCATGGGCACCTCGATCATGAACGGTATCGGCGGTTCCGGCGACTTCGCCCGCAACGCCTTCATCTCCATCTTCATGACACCGTCGAGTGCGAAGAGCGGCAGCATTTCCTGCATCGTGCCGATGGTCTCGCACGTCGACCACACCGAGCACGACGTCCAGGTCATCGTCACCGAACAGGGTCTGGCCGACCTGCGCGGCCTGTCGCCGAAGCAGCGCGCCAAGGTGGTCATCGACAATTGTGCCCACCCGAACTTCAAGCCAGCCCTGCGCGAGTACTACGACCGCGCCCAGCGCTACTCGCCGGGCCGTCACACGCCGCACCTGCTCGACGAGGCCTACACCTTCCTGCCCAACTGGGTGGCCAACCAGGCCGCCCGCGACGCCTGGCGTGAAGACTCGTTGATCCAGGCCGACGCCTGGAAGAAGTAAGGCGGCAAGGGTTCCGGATACCCTCCGGGAACAGTTGTCCAGGCCGTGCCGACGCCCATCACGGGCGTCGGCACGGCTTTTCCGTTGAACGGAAATTTCCGCCACAAGTCGGCCCGCCCCCCGACATCCTGCTAATATCGAATCTGCATTTCTTCAACAGCAGACGATCACGTGCCCCTAAAAACAAGCCGTTCCGGGAAAAAGCGACGCTATCTGGCGCATCTCGCCAGCCTGGCCCTGGCCCTGGCCAGCAACGCCTGTCTTGCTGAAACCGATACCGACCTTTCACCTAAGCGCTTTCAACTAGGCGGCTTCGGCACCCTGGGCGCCGCCCGGACCTCCACCAATGAAGCCCGATTTTCCCGGGACCAGACCCAGCCCACCGGCATCGGCAAGAACCTCGACGGCAAACTTGATTCGCTGATCGGCATCCAGGCCAATTTCCGCGCCACCAACTCCCTGGAATTCGTCACACAGGCCATCAGCCGCTATGGTCCGCATGGTGACTTCCGCCCGGAAATTTCCTGGGCCTTCGGCAAATACTCCTTCGGCCCCGACAACCTCGTGCTGCGCGCCGGCCGGATGGGTCTCGAACTCTATATGCAGGCCGACTCGCGGCATGTCGGCTATTCCTATCTCACGGTCCGCCCGCCCGTCGATTTTTTTGGCGGACTGGCCTTCCACTACATCGACGGCATCGATCTGGTCGGCACCTTGCCGCTCGCCGATGGCGTCCTCAAGATCAAGGGCTTCGGCGGCCAGGCTGACGAACTGGCGCCCATCGAGCAAGGCAGCGCAATCCTCAGCCTGCGCGGCAATCCGATCTACGGCATTTATGCCGACTACCAGCAAGAGCATTGGCAATGGCGCGCCACCTATGCCCAGATGAGCTTCAAACACGATTTGCCGGCCCCGGTAGCGACGCTGCAAAACCTCCTCAACCAAACAACGGTGCCGAGCGCCATCGCGCTGGCCAAGTCGCTATCCCTGACCGACACCACGTCGCGCTTCTACTCGCTGGGGGCGGTCTACGACCGAGGCCCGCTACTGGTCCAGGCGATGCTGAGCCAGATCGATCATGAAAACCAGATATACCAGAACACCCAGGCCGGCTACCTGATCACCGGCTACCGGATTGGCCAATTCACGCCATTTGCCGCTTACTCGTGGAGCAAGTCCAAGACCAAGCAGCTTTCCAGCGGCCTGCCTGATGACAACGGTGGCCCCTTGTCGCAACTGAATGCCAGTCTGCTCGGCGCCCAGACCCGGGTCCATACCGACCAGCACACCTACACGCTGGGCAGCCGCTGGGATTTCCGGCAAAACATGGCGCTCAAGGCCCAGGTTGACTTCATCCGCGGCAAGCCCGAATCCGTGTTCCTTTATTCCAGCACCACCCCCAACTTCAACGGCAAGGTCAATGTCTTCAGCCTGACCCTCGATTTCGTCTTCTGAGCATGATGCAACGCGCCACCGTCCTCCTGCTCCTTGCGCTGCTGACCTTGACCGTACGCCCGGCCGCCGCCGATCTGGTGGTGGTCGCCGGCCCCAAAAGCGGCGTCGAGCGGCTGACGCAAAAGGAAGTGGTCTATCTGTTCATGGGGCGCTGGCGCCAGTTGCCCTCAGGCATTCCGGCCCTACCCATCGATCTCGCCATCGACAGTCCGGAACGGGCCGAGTTCTACCGCCGCCTGGTCAACAAGGAGCCGGCGGAAATCAAGGCCTACTGGTCACGTCTGGTCTTTTCCGGGGGGTCGCTGCCGCCTTACACGACCGAAGGCCGCGAGGGCTTGATCCGCCTCGTCAGCAACAACCCGGGCGCCATCGGCTACCTTGAGCGCAACCAGGTCGATAGCCGCCTGCGCATCGTTTTCGAGTTCCCGGCAACGCCTTAACTGGCCTCTTGTTCGGTGAGGAAAGCCGTCAATTGCAACTCAATGCGCTGCCAGACGGCCGCGATTTCGCTGCATAGCGCCGCCTGCTCGCTTTCTCCCGCCTTGGCGGCCGCCTCAAGATGGCCGAACAGATCGGCCAGATGCCCGGCCCCCATGCTGCGCGCCGAGGACTTGAAGCGATGACCGATCTGGCCCAGCGCCGGCAGGTCGCCCTGGCCGTGCGCGGCGAACATTTGCCCGATGCCGGTCCGGGTCGACTCGAGGAATATCTTGCACAGCCGCCCCATGCGCCGGGGATCGTTGCGGGCCAGCGAGGTCAGCGCCTCGATATCGACCTCTTCGCTCGCCAGCGCACTGGGCGCCGGCTGCGCCAACGCCTCGCCCGCCATTGCCGGGTCGACCGGGTGCAGCCATTTCAGCAAGATCCGGAAAAACTGGGCCGGCTCGACCGGTTTCGAGATGAAGTCGTTCATCCCGGCCTGCAAACACTCGTTGCGGTCCTCGGTCCGGGCATTGGCCGTCATCGCGATGATCGGTATCGCCTGCCACGGCGGGTTGGCGCGAATTCGCCGGGTCGCCTCGACGCCATCCATTTCCGGCATGCGCATATCCATCAGGACGCAATCGAAGTGTTCCCGCTGCAGCCAATCGATGGCTTCCCGGCCGTTGTTGGCGACCTCGATCAGGACGCCGTATTCTTCAAGCAGCTCGCGGGCGATTTGCTGATTCAGCAGATTGTCCTCGGCCAGCAGTATGCGCAAGCCGCTGATGCCGGCCGGCGCTGTTTCGAGCCCGGCAGCCGGCGGCAAGGCCGGCGCCGCCAGGTCGGCAGCGGCGATTTCGACATTGACCCAGGCCCAGAAGGTGCTGCCCTGCCCCAACACGCTATCCACCCCGACCTTGCCGCCCATCAGTTCGGCCAATTGCTTGCTGATCGCCAAGCCCAGGCCGCTGCCGCCAAACTTGCGAGCGACCGATAGATCGGCCTGCTCAAATGATTGGAACAGCCGCGCCATCTGTTCGCCACTCAAGCCGGGACCGGTATCTTCGACCTCGAAACGGATACGGCAGGACTTTTCGTTCTTGTCGAGCAGGCGAGCCCGCAGACTGACCGAACCTCTTTCGGTGAACTTGACCGCATTATTAACGTAATTGAGCAGGATCTGGCTGATGCGTATACCGTCACCGCAGAGCTGTCCGGGAATTTCCGGATCGATTTCGATCAGCAGGGACAAGCCTTTCTCTTCGGCCTTCAAGCCGGCGATCGTGCTGATCCGTTCGACCACCTCGTGCAACTTGAACTCCCCCGGCTCCAGACGCAATTTGCCGGCCTCGATCTTGGCGAAGTCGAGGATGTCATTGACCAGATTGAGCAGGTGGCGGGCCGCGCCACGAATCTTTTCCAGGTAATCCTTTTGTTTCGGCGTCAGGCTGGTTTTCAGCGCCAAATGGGCCATGCCGACCACGGCATTGATCGGCGTACGGATTTCGTGGCTCATCTGGGCCAGGAAATCGCCCTTCGCCCGACTGGCGCTTTCCGCCTGCGCCCGCGCCTGAGCCAGATGCCCGATCAAGTCGTTGATATCGGTCACCAAGCGGCCGATTTCCGTCGTCTCATGGCCGGCGGGGATGGGCAAACTGCCGCTCTGATCGTTGCTGATGCGGTGCAGTTGATCCGACATGCTCTTCATGGGCCAGACGATCCAGCGAAAAGCCGCATAAATGGCGGCCCCGATGATCGCCATAAACTGCAGAAAAAGGGCCGACCCGATGAACACCAGTTCCTCGCGATTCAGACGCCACAACTCGTCCGGGCTGGGTTCGATGAGTATCTCGCCGACCACGGTCTCGCTATCGAACGGCGAATAAATCGACCGCCGGATCGCCGTAGCGGGCGAACCGGCCGTCTTCAGCCGGCCCTGGGCGCGGGCAACATGGGCCAGTTCGCCGGACGGCGAGCGAATAACGACGCGCGAAACCACCGAGTTCTTGAGCAGACCGCTGGCGATATCCTTGGCCAGCACCTTGTCTTCGACAAAGCAGGCGGCGCTGGCGGTACTCGCCACCGTATCGAGCAGCGCCTGCAGGCGGAAGTCGATGTCTTCACGGGTTCGGTCGAAGGCCAGCGCCCCGATGATGGCTGCCGAAATAATTCCGGCCAGCAGCGTAAAGCCGATCACCGCCAAAGCACTACGAAAAGCGATGCCACGTCGCACAGGAAAGGTCATGATTTTTTCGCCCCTGAACTCCTCTGCATTCTGTCAGAAAATTCAGCCGGCGAAAGACGTATTTTTCATAATTGATGCCGCGCGAATTTCGCCAACCGCCAACCGCCGACGCGCCGGCCTGGCCGTTCCCGACGACGGCGGCGGCCGCTAGGCCAGCCAGATCAGGGTCGCCATCCGCCCGCCAACCCCGTCGCGCCGATACGAGAAAAAGCGCGCCGGGTCGCTCACTGTGCACCAACCGCCCCCGGTGATCGAAGCGACGCCGGCGGCTTGCAGGCGCTGGCGGGCCAGGGTATAGATATCGGCCAGCCATTTATCCCCGCCCCGGGCCTGGAAGGCGACGGCCGCCGTCGGCGCGGCGGTGACAAAAGCGGCGCGCACCTCCGCCCCCACCTCGAAGCACTGCGGACCGATAGCCGGCCCCAGCCAGGCCAGGATTTCCGAGGGCGGCACGGCCATTTTCCCGAGTGTGGCCTCGAGCACGCCAGCCAACAAACCACGCCAACCGGCATGGGCCGCCGCGACCACCGTCCCGGCCCGATCACAGAAAAGCACCGGCAGGCAATCGGCGGTCATGACCGCACAGACCCGGCCGCTCTGCCGGCTGTAGGCCGCATCGGCCGGCGTCGCGGTCGGCGGAATATCGGCCGCCGCCACCGCAATACCGTGCACCTGTTGCAACCACAGGGGTTCGGCCGGCAGGTGTCGGCGTAGCGCCGCCCGATTGGCGGCAACCCGGGTCGGATCGTCACCGACGTGATCCCCGAGGTTGAGACTAGCCCAGGGGGACGGACTGCAACCGCCGCTGCGCAAGGTCTGCAGCGCCCGGACAGAGGCCGGTGCCGGCCAGTCCGGAATCAGCAGATCAGCCATAGCGCAGCGTGTCGAGCAGATGGCGCATGTCTTCCGGCATCGGCACCTCCCACTGCACTTTCAGGCTGGTCAGCGGGTGCACCAGGCCCAGGCGGGTGGCGTGCAGCGCCTGGCGGGGAAAGGCCGGGAGCAGCGGGTTATTCTTGCCATAGACCTGGTCGCCGACCAGCGGGTGATTGATCGACGCCATGTGCACGCGGATCTGATGGGTTCGCCCGGTTTCCAGCGAACATTCGATGAAGGTGCAATAGGCGAAGTTTTCCATCACCCGGTACCAGGTCACGGCCGGCTTGCCGCCGCGATTCTCCGGCACTACCGCCATCTTGATGCGTTGCACCGGATGCCGGCCGATCGGCGAGTCGACACCACCATCCTTCTTCATGACGCCGGCCGCCACCGCTTGGTAATGACGATGGACGGTACGGGCCTGCAACTGGCGCACCAGATCGGTCTGTGCTTCGAGGGTCTTGGCGACGACCAGCAGGCCGCTGGTCTCCTTGTCCAGGCGATGCACGATGCCGGCCCGCGGAATCTGCTCGATGCCAGGCACGTGATGGAGCAGCGCATTCATCAGCGTACCGCTCCAGTTGCCGCTGCCCGGATGCACGACGAGGCCGGCCGGCTTGTTGACGACGAGCAAGGTTTCATCCTCGAAGACGATGTCGAGCGGGATGTCTTCCGGTTGCTCGGCCAGGCTGTGGGCATCGGTCGGTTCGGCAATCAGCAACAGTTCGCCGCCGAGCAGCTTGCGCTTCGGTTCGGCTTCGGGTTTGCCATCGACCTGCACGCAGCCGTCGCGCACCCAGCCCTGCAGGCGATTGCGCGAATGTTGCGGCAGGAGATCGGCCAGCACCTGGTCGAGACGGCGGCCATAGCTGGCGTCAGGAACCGTCAGGCGGAGCGGCTCAGTTCGGCTATAATCGCCGGAGTTTTCCATAGGATCGTTCATGATGCGAAGTTTAGCCGGATTCTCGCCATTCTCTGCCTTCTTCCGCCTGCTATTGGCACTTTTCGTTGTGACGCTGCTCTCCGCCTGCGGCACGATGGACCAGGGTCCCGACGAAACGGCCAACTGGTCGGCGAGCAAGCTGTATGGCGAAGCCAAGGATGCGCAAGCCGACGGCACCTGGGACAAGGCAGCCAAGTACCTGGAAAAACTCGAGTCGCGTTTCCCCTACGGCCGCTATGCCCAGCAGGCCCAACTGGAACTCGGCTACGTCTACTGGAAGTCGGGCGAAGCCGGCTCGGCGCTAGCCGCCTGCGATCGTTTCATCAAGCTCCACCCGAATCATCCGGCCGTCGATTACGTCTACTACCTGAAGGGCCTGATCAACTTCAATGAAGACCTCGGTTTCGCCGGTTACGTCAGCAGCCAGGACCCGACCGAGCGCGACCCCAAGGCCGCCCGCGAATCCTTCGATGCCTTGCGCGAACTGGTGAGCCGTTTCCCGAACAGCAAATACACGCCGGATGCCACCAAGCGCCTCAACTACCTGGTCAATGCCATGGCGTCCCAGGAAGTCCACGTCGCCCGTTATTACATCAAGCGCGGCGCCTACATCGCCGCCGCCAACCGCGCCCAGTTCGCCATCAAGACCTACCCCGACGCACCGGCCATCGAGGAAGCCCTCTTCATCCTGGTCACCGCCTACGACAAGCTGGGCATGAACGACTTGCGCGACGATGCCGACCGCGTCATGCACAAGAGTTTCCCGGACAGCCGCTATTACCGGGATGGCCTGGAACGCAAGGTGGCCTGGTGGAAACTGTGGTAATCAGCCACCCTGCTTGATCGCCAGAATGGCTTGATTGCGCAGGGTTCTGAGCAAGGACAATTCTTTTTCCGGGATCGTGATGCCGCCCGGATCGTCCCGGTCGGCGTAAATCAGCGCCACCGGGTTGGTCTTGATATTCAGCGGAAAGAGTACGAAAGAGTTGGCCGGCACGGCCTTGCGGTACCAATCCGGAATGCGCGCCGCGATTTTCGGATCATTGACATTGCTGATCAGGATATCGACCCCTTTCGAGGTCGCCGCATGAAAGATATCCGGCGCGAAAGTCAGCGAGAAACGGAAGGCGCGGGCTACTTCGATGGCATCCTGGCCAAAACCGAAGCGCCCCTGCATGCAGCCTGACTTGGGGTCGCGGATGCAGAGCACGACACGCTTGAAGCCCATCGCCCGATACATGGTCTCGAGAATGATGCGCAGGATGTCGTTGAGCTTGTAACCATCGACCAGGGTATTGCTGATGTCCTGGATGCCCGCCGTCATGATCGACTGGGCATCGACGAGCGGTTCGATATCGTCGGCCAGGCCCGCCATTTCGTCGTCGCCGTAGCCATTGTCGACATTGAGCGGCCCGTTGTCGCGCAAGACGGTGGCCGCCATCGCATCGCTCATCGCCAGGCGTTCGGTCATCGCCTCCGGTTGCTCGCCAGCGGCACTCCGGACGAATTCCTGCATCTGCTTGCCAAAGGTGGTTTGCTGCGTATTGAGGTGAATGATGCGGGCAAAATTGGCCACCTCGTCGACGGCGCGCTGCACCGTCTGTTGCACTTCCTGCTGTTTGAGCGGGATGGCCTCGGCGAAACGGGCCATGGCTTTCTTGACGTCGCGCTCGCGGTTCTCCGGTGCCGAATGGGCGATGACATCGCACAACTCGTTGGCAAAGGCCGACAGGACGCGCAAGCGCTCTTCCTGGTTGGTCGGTTTTTTGACGGCCCCGCCGGACTGCTTGCGCATGGTACTGACAATGAGCGGCGGGAAACCCCACTGCTTGGCGATGGCAATCCCCATCTCCTCGAAGGAAATACCCAGCACCTGAATGGCGGCGTTGTCTTCGCTGCAGTTTTTCTGGGCGACGATGCGGCGGACTTCATCCGACTCTTCGGGGAAATAGAATTGCGAAAGCAAGCGGCCGAGGCTGTGGAACAAGGCGCAGATAAACGTCTGCTCGAGGTCGCGCATCTGCGCCGTGGCACCGATATCCTTGGCCAGGATGCCGGCCAGATTGGCGCGCAGGAAGTCTTCCTTCAACTGGTTGGCGTTGGCCTTGTTCTGCATGTGCTCGAAAAGCAGCACGGTGGTGGCGATATTGCGCACCGCTTCGAAACCGAGCACGATCACCGCGCGCGACACGGTACTGATGCTGCCGCCCCCGGCCGGCCGGAAATAGGCCGAATTGACCAGGCGCAGCAACTTGTTGGTCAGCGCAAAATCCTTGAGGATCGAATTGGAAAGTTTGTTGATGCTTTCCGTCTCGCTGTTGGCGATCTTGTTGATGGTGCTGACCGATTCCGAAAGGGCCGGAAAATCGCTCTTGTGCCGCATGCGACGCAGCAGAAAATCGAGCGTCGCCTGTTTGCCGTTGCTGTTGCCACTGACCGCGACTTCCTCTTCCGGATCGGAATAATTGTCGAGCGCCTCGCCAAACTGGCTCGCCGTCTGGTAGCGCAAGGCCGGATCGCGGCTCAGGGCCTTGTATAAAACAGCGCTCAGCCGCTCGTCGACGGCGATACCGGTGGGCAGGCGAAAATTTTCATTGACGATGCGATGCATCACCTGGTCGAGGCTATTGCCGACCACCGCCCGCTGTCCGGCCAGCAGTTCGAAAAGAATCAGGCCGGCCGCGAAGACATCCGAACGCTCGCTGATTTCCCGCCGTTCGATATATTCCGGCGCCATGTACACCGGCGTGCCGGTCATTTCTTGGCTCGTATCCTGCGGATTGTCGAGACGGGCGGCAATGCCGAAATCCATCACCCGCGGCGTACCGTTTTCATCGAGCAGGATGTTCGATGGTTTCAAATCGCGGTGAATGATGCCCTGGGCGTGGGCATGCGCCACCGCGTCGAGAATCGGGCGCAGGATGGCAACCGCCTTGACCGGCGACAAGGCACCGCTGTCGCGCAAGAACTCGGCCAGGTTTTTGCCGGGCACATACTCGAAAACCAGATACAGGTCGCCGTCCTCCTCCCCCGCCTCGAAAATCGGCACGATATTGGCATGACGCAGCTTGCTGACCATCCGCGCCTCGCCCAGCAGAACCTTGTTCTGCTCGGGATCGGGCCGGCTGAAATGGACGGTCTTGATGGCGATTTCCCGTTGCAACTGCGGATCGAAGCCCAGATAGACGGTACTCTGGGCCCCCCGCCCAAGTTCGCCGCGCAATTCGAATCGACCTATTTTTTGGCTCATTGTTCTTCTATCCAGACCAGCGTCGGCACGCCATCGGCGCCGCCATAAACGATGGCATTCTGTCCGTAATTTTCAGCCAGCGCGCCGGCATCGGCGAGCGCGATATCAGTGACGAAACAGCTTTCCTCGACCGGCCATGCCGCATCGTCGGCCACGTTTTCCCCGGCATAGGGCTCGTAATTGCCTTCGATCAGCTCGCACTCCAGCTTCGCCTGTTGCTCGGCATTTCGCGCCGCAGGCGCCGGCCGGGCCCCGGGATTATAGGCGGTGAGCAACGCAAACGTCGAACTGCCGGCCGTCTCCAGCCAGCAACGAAGCACCTCGCAGGGCTGATCGAGGCGCAGATCGCAGACGCCAGCCGGCAAAAAGACCCGGTAGGTGGTCGCCCGGTAGAGTGTTTCCAATTCAGTCGTCTTCGCCATCGAGTTCCACCACGCCGATCAATTGTTCCGTCTCTGCCACCGGCAGCGCCTCTACTTCCTTGAGCCGGCGCGTTAGCTGGCGGCTGCGGGTTTCCGCCTTGCTGATGCTGTTACTGGCTTCATCAAGCTTTTTCTTGGTATGGGCCAGCGCCTCGCCAAACTTGCCGAACTCGGTCTTGACCGCGCCGAGCACGGCCCAGACTTCGGCTGAACGCTGTTCGATGGCCAGAGTCCGGAAACCCATTTGCAAACTGTTGAGCAGCGCCGCCAGGGTGGTCGGTCCGCTGAGGCTGACCCGGAAGTCGCGCTGCAGGGTCTCGGCCAGGCCGGGGCGGCGCAGCGCCTCGGCGTACAAACCTTCGAGCGGCAGGTAGAGTAGCGCAAAATCGGTGGTCTGCGGCGGCGCCACGTATTTTTCGTGAATACTTTTGGCTTCCGCCTTCAGGCGCATTTCGATGGCCCGCGCCGCTTCCTCGACCAGCGCCGGCTCGCCGCGCTCCTGGGCATCAAGCAGGCGCTGGTAATCCTCGATCGGGTACTTGGCATCGATCGGCAGCCAGACAACGGCGCCATCGCCGCGCCCGGGCAGACGAATGGCGAAATCGACCCGTTCGTTGCTGCCCGGCCGGGTCGCCACGTTGGCCGAGAACTGCTCGGCGGTCAGCAGTTGCTCGAGCAATGCCGAAAGCTGTACTTCGCCCCAGGTGCCGCGACTTTTGACATTGGTCAGGACCCGCTTGAGGTCGCCGACACCGGCCGCCAGGTTCTGCATTTCGCCAAGCCCGCGATGCACCTGCTCCAGGCGCTCGCTGACCAGCTTGAAGGATTCGCCCAGGCGCTGCTCCAGGGTGGCGTGCAGTTTCTCATCGACGGTTCGCCGCATCTCTTCCAGCTTGCCGGCATTGTCCGCCTGCATCGCCGCCAGACGGCCTTCGACCGTCTGCTTGAGGCGTTCGAAACGCTCGTCCAGACCGAGCGAAAAGCGGTTCAGTTCGCGGGCAAACGCTTCCAGGCGCTCGGCCTGCGCGCTGCCGAACTGCCCGATCTGGGTCGTTACCGTCTGACCGAGCAGGAGCGACGACTGCGCCCGCTCCTCGCGATCGCGAAAAGCCTCCTCGGCATCTTCGCGGCGACCGCGCGCCAACTCCTCGCGCAATTCGCGTTCGAGGCGGGCCAGGCCCTTTTCCAAGGCTTCCTGCGCGGCGCGAAATCGCTGCTCGTCCTCGGCTCGCCGGTTGCCGCGCAACAGCGCGGCGGCCTGCAGCAGGATGACCACGGCCACGCCGACCGCCGTAGCCAGCCCCAGGGGTTCACTCATCGAAATTTACCTTAGCGAGAAATCGACCCGATTGGCCTTGGCCTTATCATCGGCCCCGGTCTTCACCGGTAACAGGAAAATGCGTTCGACCGGCACCTTGCCGCTGTCCACCAGCCAGGACTGGACCGCGTCCGCCCGCCGTTCGGCGAGCCCCCTGACATCTTCGTCGGTGGCCGGGAAATTGGTCAGCAGCAGCTTTTCCATTTCCTCGATCGGCAAATCCTTCTGCATACCGACGAAATTGCGTGGCTTCGGGAATTTGGCTTCCTTGTAGGCGCGGGTCAGGTAAGTCGGGTACTCGCCGGGAAGGATTTCGATACTGTCCAACGACGCCCCTTCGCCGCTTTTCTTGATCAGGTCCTTGAGCTTCTCGGCCCGCATCGCCCGTTCGATGGCAACCCGCTTGATGCCCTCGCGGTCGACTTCCGGATCGGCTCGGCCGGTGATTTCGAGCTTCAGCGCAGCGCGCTCGGTGAGGGCCTTGGACAGGGCCTCCAGTTTCTTGCCGGCGGTCTCGTTGAGGGTGGCGCGGCCGGCAGCGAATTCGACATTGGAGAGTTCTTCGCCGTCGCCGAACATCGAGCCGAGCAGCGCAAACGGCGAAGTCACCGCTTTGACGAAGAGATTGACGATAACCTTGACAATCAGCCCGCCGATGGAGAATTCCGGATCGTCAAGCGAGCCCGAGATCGGCAGGTTGAGATCAATTTCGCCACGATTGTTCTTGAGTAGCGAAATCGCCAGATTGACCGGCATCTTGGTGGCAAACGAACTTTCCACCCGGTCACCAAAAGTAAACTGATCGATGAACAGTTTGTTGTCGGCACTGAGCAGATTGTTTTCCAGCTTATAGGCCAGGCTCAGCGACAGCTTGCCTTTCTCGATGTTGTAGCCGGCATATTTGCCCGCATAGGGCGAGAAGCCGACCAGGTCGACGCCCGTCACATCGGCCTTGATATCGAGGAAGGACTTGGCGGCCAAGGGATTGAGCTTGCCGGCGATATGCACCGGCGCCGAATTGGCATAACTGCCCCGCAGATCGAGGTCAGCGACGGTATTGGCGGCCGACGACAGCCCGCTGACACGGCCGCCGAGCTTGGTGACATTGACCGAGTAATTGGGCTTGACGAAGAAATCCGAGAAATTGACGGTGCCGTTCTGCAGCGTGATCTTGGCGATCTTGATCGGCATCGGCGGCTTGACCGGCTCCGGCACCTTGACCAGGGCTGTCTTGTTGGCCGCCGTCGGCGCCGGGCTCGGTGGCGGCGCCGTCACTGGCTTTTCGCCCCCCGGCGTCTTGACCAGATCCTGCAGATTGAGGCGCCCGGCCTGGCTGAGAATCAACTTCGAGTAGAAATCGGCCAGCGCGATCTCGCCGACATTGAGGCTCATCGGCTGCAAGCGGAAATCGACGGCACCCAGATAGAGTGACTTCCACTTCAGGAAATCGGCGCTATTGACCTTGTCCACCGCGAGAAAATCGCCGAGGGTCAGCGACCCCTTGTAGCCCCCCTTGAACCCATCCTTGTCGATCAGCGCTGTCAGTTCGCCCTGGTTCGAAACCTGGCCGCGGCTCAATGCGATATTCAGGAACTGGTTGAAATAGGGTTCCAGCGGCATCACCGGAATAGCCTGCGTGGCGATGGTCAACTGGGCATTGAGCGGCATGATCTGCAAGTTGCCATCGACCTTCAGACTGCCCTTTTTATTGATCAGCCCCTGCACGCTCAGGCGCCCCTTCTTGTTCGGTTCATTGCCGACATTTTCGGCATGCAGGCTGAAACCTTCCAGTTCCTGCCGCGCCGCCGGCCGGGTCGCCTGGTCCTCGAAGCGAAGGGCGAGATCCTCGATATTCAGCTTGGCGACGTTGCCGATCCACGCTCTCTCGTCCCTGGCCTTGGCATCGGTCGCCCGGATGGTCTTGAGGACCGGCGAACTGACCCATTCGATCTGGCCATCCTTGTTGCGTAACAGGCGGGCCCGGGTTTGAGTGTTGTTTACTTCGGCGATATCGATGCGATGCCGCGGCAGATCGACGCGCATTCCCTTGAGCTGCATTTTCTCGACCCGGAAGCGCTCGCCGAGATCGACCTGGTAAGCCACTTCGGCGATTTCGATCGGCGCCGCCAGGTGGCTGTCGACCTTGCCGACCCGGGCGTGCAGATCGCGCACCTGGCCGGCCACCGGAGTCAGATTGGAATCGTCCTGCCAGCGGAGCAATCCGTTGCTCAGCACGAATTCGCCGAGCGACCATTCGAGCGGCTGGCCGGCCGCAGGCGGCGGCGCCTGGCGGGCCGCCGGCCGGTTGATCGTATCGGCCAACCGCAGGACATTGAATTCACCCTGACGATTGACCACCAGGCTGAGATCCAGGCCATCGAGAGCAATCTGTTTGACGGCAATTTTCTGGTTGATCAGATCGGCGTTAGCCAGTTCAATATCGAGCCGCCGCCAGCCAAGCAGGCGCTGTCCCGAACTTTCGGTCAGTGCCAACCCGGAAACATGGGCCCGGCCGAGCACGCTCAACGAAAAAACCTGGTCGCTTACTTCCTTGAATACCACTTTCAGTTCCGAATCCAGGGTTCCGGCAGTCAGCCGGATCGGCAGGCCGGGCGGCAGATAAGGTTGCAGCCCGGCGAGATCGAAACGATCGATATCGAGGTCGAGTTCGCTTTCATGAGTGCCGGCAAAAGGCTTGCTGCGCCCCCGCAAGACCAACGGCGAGCCATTGAGCGAGGCGGAAAAACTCGGCTCGACCAGGATTTCGGCCTGATACGGCAGACTGGAGACGAAAGGCAAAGCCAGATTGATATCGCCGACGGTCTGCACCTTGCCCCGCGGCTGGTCGTCGAAGACGATCTTGCCGCCGATCAACTCGATATTGTTCACCGAGAAACGCGGCACGCCGCTATCCGGCTCTTCCTTCGGTTTCATCCACTCGTCAAGCAGATCGGAAATGTCGTAGCGACCGTCGGCCAAGCGCGTCACCGCAAGGCGCGGTCCCTGCAGGCGAGCACCGTCTACCACGACGGCGAACTTGAACAGCGAAGCGGTCGAAAGGTTGACCAAAAGCTCGTCAAAACCGACCACTTCCCGGCCCCCTGCGCTCTTCACCGAAAAGCCGCCAAGCCTTGCCGTGAGGGCAAAGGGATTGATGGCGATGGTTTCAATGCTGACTTCGCGATGCAACTCTTTGCTCAGTTGCGAAAGCAGAATGGATTTGAACAGGGGCGGCGCCGCCAGGAAACCGAACAGTCCGAACACCACCAGACCGGCCGCCAGCCATTTACCAAACCGGCGGCTACGCGGCGCCACCAACAATTGCTTGGCGCGCCCCGTCATCAACTTGATTTTTGTCTCGTTTGCCATGCTAATCTACCGTCAACTGGATTTAGGCTGAATTTAGCACAACGCACCTCTCGAGAACGCGGCAACAACTCATGAAATGGCTGAACGAATTCCTCAGCGAATTGCACAGTGAATTCCGCCTCATCCTGGCCCAATTCAAGCGCGGCGAAACCTGGCTCGCCCTCGGCCTGCTTGCCGGTTTCGGGCTGATCACCTATATCGTCGGTCGTTTCGCCTTCCGCACCGACTCCGTCCTGCGTTACCTGAACCAAACGGTTGGCTTCTGCCGCGAAATGACCAACGGACCGATCATTTTCCTGTTTTGCGGGATGATTTTTTTCATGCTGACGGCCGTCCTGACTTTCGGCGAATTTCAGCGCTATTTCGATTTCCGCGACCGGGGCGGACACTACGAGGCGCAACGGGCGCTGCTCAGCGGCATTATCTGGGGCGGCGTCTCACTCGGCATATCGCTCGCCGCGCTGCTGTTCTTCTACAACTATTGCGGCTAGACTGAAGCGCTTCGACAACCGCCGCGTCAACCAGGCCACCGCTTCCTCCGTCATGAAAATCCTCATTGTCGAAGACACCCGCACCAACCTGCTGATCATCACCCAGTATGTCCAGCGCTTCGGTTCCGTCGCCATCCAGGCGGAAACCGGGGCCCGGGCCATCGAGGTTTTCCAGTCCGAGCGCCCCGACATCGTCTTGCTCGACATCATCCTGCCCGACATGGACGGTTTCACCGTCGCCCAGCGCCTGCGCGGCCTGGAAGAAAACGGCGGGTGGACGCCGATCATCTTTCTCTCCTCGCTCAACAAGGACGAGGATATCGAGCGCGGCATCGCGGCCGGCGGCGACGATTACCTGGCCAAGCCGGTCAGCGAAGTGGTGCTCGGGGCCAAGATCCGCGCCATGCAGCGCATCATCCAGATGCGCACCTCGCTGGTCGTCCTCGCCCGCAAGCTCGATGTCGCCAATCGGGAACTCAAACGCCTGTCGGCCAGCGACGGTCTGACCGGGATTCCCAATCGCCGCCTGTTCGACGAATACATTTCCCGCGAGTGGCGACGAGCCCGCCGCGGCACCAACAGCATCGCCCTGATGATGTGCGACGTCGACCATTTCAAGCCCTACAACGACACCTACGGCCACCAGGCCGGCGACGACTGCCTGCGCCGGGTCGCCCACGCCATTCAGCAAACCATGGAACGGGCGGCGGATATCGTCGCCCGTTATGGCGGCGAAGAATTTGCCGTCGTCCTGCCGGAAACCCAGATCGGCGGCGCCCTCTTCCTGGCCGAAAAGATTCGGCACGCGGTTCATGAATTGCACATCCCGCATTCCGGCTCCGCCCAGGGCCGGGTCACGCTGAGCATCGGCATCGCCGCCACCATTCCCGGCCCGGATGCGGCCCAGGAAGAATTGATCGAAGCCGCCGACCGGGCGCTCTACCAGGCCAAACACGCCGGTCGCGACCGCGTCTGCCGGGCCGAAGCCACTTTCAGTCTTTGACATTGCCGGCATCGCCGTCTTAACGGGCGACGTCAACGTCGCCAAGCCGGAAGAGGCAGCGCGCCGCCGCCGAACGGCGGCTAGAAGTTGTTCCGCCAGGCGCGGAGCGCGGCGAAAATAGCGGTTTTTGAGCGATCGGGCGCCGCCTGTTGCAACGCAGCCGCAATTACCGCCGCTTCGCCACAGCGCAGGAAGGGATTGGTCGCCTTTTCTTCGGCCAGGGTGGACGGCACGCTGGGCAGGCCGGCGGCACGCCGGGCGGCCACCAGGGTGACCCGCGCCCGAAGATCCGGGTTATCGGGCTCGACGGCCAGCGCAAAGCGCAAATTCATCTCGGTATATTCGTGGGCACAGTACACCAGGGTCGGCTCGGGCAAGGCGGCAAGGCGGTCGAGCGACGCCGCCATCTGCGCCGGGCTGCCTTCGAACAGGCGACCGCACCCGGCACCGAACAGCGTATCGCCGCAGAACAACGCGCCCGGCGCCAGGTAGGCGAGATGGCCCAGGGTATGGCCGGGAACCGCCATGACGCGCACTGCCTGGCCCAACACTTCGATCGTTTCGCCGCCGCGCAAAGGCCGGCTGCAGCCTGTGATAGACTCGCTGGCAGGGGCAAAGACCTCGGCAGGCCAACGTTCGAGCAGGGCGGCGACACCGCCCTGATGGTCGGCATGGTGATGGGTGATGAGGATACTCTCCAGCCTCAAACCATCGGCTTCCAGCCGCGCCAGAACCGGTGCCGCGTCCCCCGGGTCAACCACGGCGGCGCGCTGCCCCAGGGTCAGCAGCCAGATGTAGTTATCCTTGAATGCGGGTATGAAAGAAATCGTGAACATGCCGGAACTATCGAGCCACGCCGACCAGATGTCAAATCCCGGTCTCGAGCGCTGGCTCGACTCGGCCCAGGGACGCTATATCCTGGACTGGGAACAGGCCAGGTTCGATGCCGCAGTGGCCGACATTTTCGGTTTCAACGCGCTGCAGATCGGTCTGCCGCAATTCGACTTCCTGCACGCCAACCGCATTCCGCTGCGCCAGAAAGCCGGCCCCGGCGGCGCCGTCGATACCGTCTGCCAGTTCGCCGCCCTGCCCTTCGCGGCACAGAGTGTCGACCTGGTCATCCTGCCGCACGTCCTCGAATTCAGTAACGATCCGCACCAGATCCTGCGCGAGATCGAACGCATCCTGATTCCCGAAGGCCAGGTCATCATCACCGGTTTCAACCCGATGTCGCTGTGGGGCGTCAAGAAATACCTCAAGCACAACGGGGCCTTTCCCTGGAATGGCAGCTACCTCTCGGCGCCGCGCCTGAAGGACTGGCTGAAACTGCTCGATTTCGAAGTCGACCGCGGCAGCTTCGGCTGTTACGCCCCGCCGCTCGAACAGCAGCGCTGGCTGCGCCGCCTGCAGTTCATGGAAAGCGCCGGTCAGCGCTGGTGGCATTTTTCCGGCGGCATCTATCTGCTGCGCGCCATCAAGCGCACCCATGGCCTGCGCCTGATCACCCCCAACTGGCGTAATAAAATGGTGCGCGGCAAGGCGCTGCGCCCGATTGCCCAAAAAGAATGCAACAAGGAAGGCCAATGAGTATTGAAGAAACCGTCGAAATTTTTACCGATGGCGCCTGCAAGGGCAATCCCGGCCCCGGCGGCTGGGGAGCCATCCTGCGGCAAGGCAAGCATGAGAAGGAATTGTGGGGCGGCGAACGGGAAACGACCAACAACCGCATGGAACTGACCGCCGCCATCCGCGCCCTGGAGGCCCTGAAACGGCCGGTCGGCGGCAGGATCTACACCGACTCGCAATATGTCCTGAAAGGCATCAACGAGTGGATTCACGGCTGGAAGCGCAACGGCTGGAAAACCGCCGACAAGAAGCCGGTGAAGAATGCCGACCTCTGGCAACGGCTCGATGTCCAGGTCAACCAGCACAAGCTGGAGTGGATCTGGGTCAAGGGCCATGCCGGCCACCCGGAAAACGAGCGGGCCGATGCCTTGGCCAATCGCGGAATTGAAGAGCTAGTTATTAGTCGCTAGTAGTTAGTTATTAGCAAAAACACTAAAAACTACCGACTAAAAACTACCGACTAATAACTAACAACTACCGACAAATAATGAGACAAATCGTCCTTGATACCGAAACCACCGGTCTCGACCCGCGTTCGGGCCATCGCATCATCGAAGTGGCCTGTATCGAACTGGTCAATCGCCGGCTGACCGGCCGCCATCTGCACAAGTACACCAACCCGGAACGCCAGATCGATGAAGGCGCCCAGGCGGTGCACGGCATTTCGCTGGAGTTTTTGGCCGACAAGCCGAAGTTCGCCGACATCGCCGATGAATTCCTCGAGTTCATCAACGGTGCCGAGCTGATCATCCACAACGCGCCCTTCGACATCGGCTTCCTCAACGCCGAGCTGCGTCGCCTCGACCGCGTGCCGGTCGAAACCGTCTGCAGCGGCGTCATCGACACCCTACGCATGGCCAAGGACCTGCATCCGGGCAAGCGCAACAGCCTCGATGCGCTGTGCGAACGCTACGAGATCGACAACTCGGGCCGCACCTTGCACGGCGCCCTGCTCGATACCGAGCTGCTGGCCGACGTTTTCCTGGCCATGACGCGCGGCCAGAACAGCCTGATGATCGAACCGGATGCCGAAGTGCGCCCGCAGCTCGACGCCAACGGCCTGGCCCGCGAACGCAAGCCGCTCATCGTGCGGCGCGCCGCGCCCGAGGAAATCGCCGAGCACGAACGCGTGCTGGCGGCCATCGACAAGGAGTCGAAAGGCGCCTGCGTCTGGCTGCCGAAGACCGAAACGCCCGCATGATCCCGCTTTCGCTGTTCATCTGGATCTGCCTGGAAACTTCCGCCTATCTGGCGGTTGCCCGCTATTTCCTGCATTTCGACTGGCCGGCGGCGAGCATTTTCGCGCTGGGCGGCCTGCTCGCCCTGCGCGCCAGCATGGTCGCGCGCACCTGGCGCTACGCCCGGCGTTTCGCCTCGCCGGCCCCGGCCCTGCCCGTCTCCGCCCGGGCCCGGCTGATCATCGAGGAATACCTCGCCTTCCTGTTCACCTTCCTGCTACTGACGCCCCTCGAGCGCCTGTGGATGCCGGCCGACCGGCTGCGCCCGGAGGCCCACCCGATCCTGCTGGTGCATGGCTACGGGGTCAGTCGCGGTTGCTGGTGGTCATTGCGTCGGCGCCTCGAAGCAGCCGGCCACACCGTCGCCACGCTGAGCATGGTGCCGGCCTACACCAGCATGGGCAAACTGGTGCCGCAACTCAAACAGCGCATCGAAGAAGTCTGCCAGGCGACCGGCGCCAAGCAACTGACCCTGGTCGCGCACAGCATGGGCGGTCTGGTCTGCCGCTCCTACCTGGCGCGCCACGGTATTGAAAAGGTCGCCAAGCTGATCACCCTGGCCACCCCGCATCAAGGCACGGAACTGGCGCGCATCGGCCTCGGCCGCAATGCCCGCGAAATGGAGCCCGATTCGCTGTGGCTGCGCGACATGGCGAGCGAAGCCGTCAAGGTGCCGGCCCTCAGCCTGCGCAATCCCTACGACAACTACGTGATGCCGCAGGACAACCAGCGCCTGCCCGGCGCCAAGGATGTCGAACTGCCGGCGGCCGGCCACGTCGCCATGCTCTACAAGCGCCAGATCGCCGACATCCTGCTCGCTGCCTGCCGTCACGAAGGAAAAAACAGATGACCATCGCCCCCGCTGCCCGCGCCCAAGCGCAAGACCTGCTCGCCTTCATCGACGCCAGCCCCAGCCCGTGGCACGCCGTGCTGACCTGCGAAAGCCGCCTGCAAGCGGCCGGCTTCGCCCGCCTCGAAGAAAGCGAACGCTGGGCGCTGACGCCGGGCGGCCGCTATTTCGTGGTGCGCGGCGGTTCCTCGATCATCGCCTTCATCGTCGGCAGCGAGCCGGCAACGGAAACCGGCCTGCGCCTGATCGGCGCCCATACCGACTCGCCCGGCCTGCGTCTCAAGCCGAAACCGGCCGAAGATAGCGCCGGCCTGGTCCGGCTCGGCGTCGAAGTCTATGGCGGGCCGATTCTCGCCACCTTCGCCGACCGCGACCTGTCGCTGGCCGGCCGCGTCAATGTGCGCACACCGGGAGGTTTCGCGACGCGCCTGGTGCACTTTTCCGAGCCGCTGCTGCGCCTGCCCAATCTCGCCATCCACATGAACCGCGAGGTCAATGAAAGCGGCCTGAAATTCAACAAGCAGACCGAACTGCCGCTACTGCTCGGCATTTCCGAATACGGCACGAAGGCCGAGGCACGATTCCGCCAGCCCATCGCCGAGCAGCTCGGCGTCGATCCCGCCGCCCTGCTGACCTGGGAACTCAACGCCTACGACACGCAAAAAGGCACGTTCTGGGGCGCCGACCGTGAATTCATCGCCGACAGCCAGCTCGACAACCTCGCCTCCTGCCATGCCGCGCTGAGCGCCCTGCTCGCCACGCCGGCGCCGGCCGCCACCTGCCTGTGCGCCTTTTTCGACCATGAGGAAGTGGGCAGCGAAAGCGCCACCGGGGCCGGTGGCAGCTTCGTCGCCGATGTCATCGCCCGACTGGCCGGCAGCGCCGGACTCGATGGCGAAGACCAGCGGCGGATGCTGGCCAAAAGCTTTTTCATCAGCGCCGACATGGCGCACGCCTGGCACCCGAACTTCCCCGCCGCCTACGAACCCTGCCACCGCGTGCTGGTCAATGGCGGGCCGGTGATCAAGAACAACGCCAACCAGCGCTACTGCACCGGCGCCGACACGGCGGCCCGCTTCATGGCCATCTGTGAAGAGGCTGGCGTGCCCTGCCAGCACTATGCGCATCGCACCGATCTCGGCTGCGGCAGCACCATCGGCCCGATCGTCGCTGCGCGCCTGGGCATCGCCAGCGTCGACGTCGGTTCGCCGATGTGGGCCATGCACAGCATCCGCGAAAGCGCCGGCGTGGCCGACCACGCCTACATGATCGCCGCCCTCGGCGCAGCCTTCGCCGACTGAGGTGAAGACCGGGGCCAGCGCATTTTCTCCGCCCGCGAGCGGAAGCCGTTACCCTAAGCCCGAGCAACGAGTCGCAGAAGAGAATTCGCAGGTTTAGTTAGCGAAGTCTCAGCGGTGGGCGGTTGCAACACGCTCCGTTGGTCGGATGCGCAGCATTTTCCAACTCGCCGGCTTCGAGGTATTTCCAGAAACGCCGTCTGAGCCCGTGCAGGCCTTCTTTGAATTTCATGCCCTCGGCGGCGGCGAACGCCTCGATTTGGGACAGGACGGTCTGTCGCAAATCGTATTCGATCAGCAGGCAACCGTTCTCCACGGCGACCTTGACCACGCCCATCATTTCGCCCAGGCGCTGGCAGACGCGCGAACCGTCCAACTCGCCGCGGTCCGCCAAGCGGAGCTTGCGTCTTTGCGGGATGGGCCGGATGTCGGCGAGGCGCTGAGCGCCCGTGTAGCTTGTACTCAAAGTCTTGGTCATGATGGCGCACCTTCAGCGATGGCAGCAAGCGGCGACGCTGCACTTTCGTCTGCCGCCGCACGCGTATTGAAATGACGGAAATTGGCCGAACACAGTTCGGCATCCAGTTCGAAATCGCGGGCCAGTCGTGCCGATGTATCCGAAGTCCGTTCGCCACGTCCAGCGGCGGCTTGGCCCAAGTTACAAAGGCCAGTTCTTTCTTGACGTTGAAAACCCACGTGCCGACGAAGATGTTCCCGTCCAGCAGGGCGGTCAAGGCACGGTGGTCTTCCCGGTTTGGGGGCGGACCGATGGCCCCGCGTCTCTGAAGGGCCGAAGGCGACGGATTTATTTTCCGTCGCGCGGATGGTAGTGTTTTTTCTTGTCCTTCGAAGCATCCTTCTTTGCCGGGGCAACGGCCGCCGGGGCTTGCTGCTCGATGCCGGTCTTCTCCTGCATATGCGAATGCGGCTTGACGGCCTTGGCTGCAGGCTCGGCCTTCATCTCTGCGGCGGGCGGCGCCTTGTCGGCCTCGGCGGCCAGGGCGCCAAGGGACAGCATGGTGACGGTTGCAAACAGAGCGGCGGAGAGCGCGGATTGCAGTTTCATGATCATTCTCCAGGGAAGCGGGGGAAATGTCCGGATCGCCGATGCTTTCCTGACAATGCGGAGTGTGCGTTTTTGCAACGGTCGCTTGGATGACTTGTTGATTACATTCTTGTCAGGAATCCGGAACTTCAAGCGCCGCGCAGGCGCAAGGCATTCCCGACGACGCTCAGCGACGAAAGGCTCATGGCCGCGGCGGCAATCATCGGGGAGAGCACCAGCCCGAAGGCCGGATAAAGTATGCCGGCCGCGATCGGCACGCCGAGGGCGTTGTAGAGGAAGGCAAAGGCCAGGTTCTGGCGCATGTTGCCGACGGTTGCGGCGGACAGCAGGCGGGCGCGGGCGATGCCGCGCAGGTCGCCCTTGACCAGCGTCACCTGGGCGCTGTTCATGGCGACATCGGTGCCGGTGCCCATGGCGATGCCGACATCCGCCTTGGCCAAAGCCGGGGCGTCGTTGATGCCGTCGCCGGCCATGGCGACGCCCCGTCCCTCGCGCTGCAGACGCTCGACCAGCGCCAGTTTGTCGGCCGGCTTGACTTCGCCGTGCACCTCGTCGATACCCAGCTTGGCGCCGACGGCTTGGGCCGTGGTCAGGCCGTCACCCGTCGCCATGACGATGCGCAAGCCCGCTTGCCGCAAGACCGTCAACGCTTCCGCGGTGCTCGCCTTGATCGGGTCGGAGACCACCAGCAAACCGAGGAGGTGGCCGTCGGCCGCCAGATACATGACGCTGGCGCCGTTCTGGCGCAGGCTTTCGGCATCCGTGCCAAGCGCGCCGAGATCGACCCCGTCCTGGGTCATCAGCGCACCGTTGCCGAGCGCCAGACGTTTGCCGCCGACCGTCCCGCGCACGCCGATGCCGGTTGCCGATTCGAACTGTTCGGCTTTGTCCAGGACCAGCCCACGCTCCCGGGCAGCGCGGACAATCGCGTCGGCCAACGGGTGTTCGCTGCCCTGGTCGAGGCTGGCGGCCAGGCGCAGCACCTCGTCCTCGGCGGTGCCCGGAACTGCCACGACGCGTTCGAAAGCCGGGCGGCCTTCGGTCAGCGTGCCGGTCTTGTCCACGATCAGGGTGTCCACGTCGCGCAGCCGCTCGATGGCTGCGGCGTCGCGGAACAGGATGCCCTGCGTCGCCGCCTTGCCGGTGGCGACCATGATCGACATCGGCGTAGCCAGGCCGAGGGCGCAGGGACAGGCGATGATCAGCACCGAGACGCCGTTGATCAGGCCGAAGACCCAGCCTTGTTCGCCGCCGAAGAATCCCCACGCGAAAAAGCTGATGACGGCAATGGAGACAACCACGATGACGAAATAGCCGGCCACCACATCCGCCAGCCGCTGCATCGGTGCCTTGGAACGCTGGGCCTGGGCGACCATCTGGACGATCTGGGCGAGCACGGTCTGGGAGCCGACCTTTTCCGAACGGATCACCAGGCTGCCGGAGGTTTTCATGGTGGCGCCGATCACCTTGTCGCCGGGGCGTTTCGTCACCGGCAGCGGCTCGCCGGTGAGCATCGCCTCGTCAATCGCACTGCTACCTTCCAGCACCGCGCCGTCTACCGGCACCTTCTCGCCGGGACGGACGCGCAGGGTATCGCCGACATGGACATCGGTCAGCGGCACATCCTCCTCCGTGCCATCGGGATTGATGCGTCGGGCGGTCTTTGGCGCGAGGCCGAGCAGCGACTTGATGGCGGCCGAGGTTTGCGCACGGGCGCGCAGTTCGAGCATCTGGCCGAGCAGGGTCAGGGAGATGATCACCGCCGCCGCCTCGAAATAGACACCGATGCGGCCGTGGGCGACGAAGGACTGGGGAAACAGCCCGGGGGCGAGCGCCGCCACGATGCTGTAAGCGAAAGCTGCGCCGGTACCGAGACTGATCAGTGTCCACATGTTGGGACTGCGATTGACCAGCGACTGCCAGCCGCGCACGAAGAACGGCACTCCGGCCCACAACACGATGGGCAGGCTGAGCAGTAGTTCGCCCCAGGTCCGTACGAGCGTCGGCAAAGCCTCGATCCGGTGCCCGGCCATCGCCAGGATGACGACGATGACGGTCAGCGGCAAACTGTTCCAGAAGCGGCGGCGGAAGTCGCGATATTCGCTGTTGTTATCCTCCTTCTCGAAGTCGGGCAACATCGGTTCGAGGGCCATGCCGCACTTGGGGCAGGTGCCGGGACCGATCTGCCGGATCTCCGGGTGCATCGGGCAGGTGTATTCGGCGCCGGGGACGGCGCTCTCCTCCTGCTTTGGCCCGAGATAGCGCGCCGCTTCCGCATCGAACTTGGTTTTGCACTTGGCGCTGCAAAAACGGTAGTGGATGCCGCCCAGATCGGTCGCGTGGGGGGATTCCGGCTTGACGGTCATGCCGCATACCGGATCGATGGAATCAGAAGCTTCGTGCGGATGCGCCGGATGTTCGCGTTCCATGAATATCTCCTAATTTTCGACACCGCGATTGAGTCGCCACTGCTTGACCAGGGCGTAGATCGCTGGGATCACGGCCAGTGTCAGCACCGTCGAGGAAATCATGCCGCCCACCATTGGTGCCGCGATGCGGCTCATCACTTCGGAACCGGTACCGGTGCCCCACATGATCGGCAGCAGGCCGGCCATGATCGCCACCACCGTCATCATCTTCGGCCGGACGCGCTCGACGGCGCCTTCCATCACCGCCGCGTAAAGGTCGGTCACGCCAGGTTCCCGACCTTCGGCACGGCACTGGGCCTTGACTGCCTCCCAGGCATGATCGAGGTAGATCAGCATGATCACGCCGGTTTCGGCCGCCACCCCGGCCAACGCGATAAAGCCCACGGCGACCGCCACCGACAGGTTGTAGCCGAGCAGCCACATCAGCCAGATGCCGCCGACCAGGGCGAAGGGCACCGAGAGCATGACGATCAGTGTTTCCGTGATGCGCTTGAAGTTGAGGTAGAGCAGCAGGAAGATGGTGAGGAGCGTCACCGGGATGACGATTTTCATCTTCTCGATGGCCCGCTCCATGTACTCGAACTGGCCGCTCCAGGTGACGTAATAGCCGGGCGGGAACTTGACCTGTGCGGCAACGGCTTTTTTCGCGTCGGCCACGTAGCCGCCGAGGTCGCGGTCGCGGATGTCGACGTAGATGTAGGCCGAGAGCAGGGCATTTTCGGTGCGGATGCTCGGCGCCCCCTTGGCAACGACCACCTTGGCCACTTGCCCGAGCGGAATCATCGCCCCGTCCATGGTCGGAATCAGCACCTCGCGGGCAATCTGCTGCGGATCGGAACGCAGCTCGCGGGGATAACGCACGGTCACGCCGAAGCGTTCGCGGCCCTCGACGGTGGTCGTCACCATCTCGCCACCGAGTGCCGTACCGATGATGTCCTGCAGGTCGCCGACGGCTAGTCCGTAGCGCGCCAGTTGCTCGCGGTCCGGCTCGATGTTGAGGTAGAAGCCGCCGGTGATGCGTTCGGCGAAGGCGCTGGTGGTGCCGGGCACGGACTTCACCACGGCTTCGATCTGCTTGGCCAGCGTTTCCATCTCCCCCAGGTCCTTGCCGAAGACCTTGATGCCGATCGGCGTGCGGATGCCGGTGGACAACATGTCGATGCGCGCCTTGATCGGCATTGTCCAGGCATTGGCCACACCGGGGAATTGCAGAGCCTTGTCCATTTCGGCGATCAGCTTGTCGGTGGTCAGGCCCGGCCGCCATTCGGATTCCGGCTTGAGGTTGATCACCGTCTCGAACATCTCGGTCGGCGCCGGGTCGGTCGCCGTGTTGGCGCGCCCCGCCTTGCCATAGACCGAGGTGACCTCGGGGAAACTCTTGATGATCTTGTTCTGCGTCTGCATCAGTTCGGCCGCCTTGGTGATCGACATGCCGGGCAACGAAGCCGGCATGTAGAGCAGCGAGCCCTCGTTAAGCGTCGGCATGAACTCCGAGCCGAGTTGGGAGGCCGGGTAGATCGAGACGCCCAAAGCCAGCAAGGCGGCGACGATGGTCAGCTTCTTCCAGCGCATCACCCAGGCGATGATCGGCCGGTAGATCCAGATCAGGAACCGGTTCACCGGGTTCTTCGCCTCCGGCATGATCTTGCCGCGGATGAACAGCAGCATCAGCACCGGCACCAGCGTTATCGAAAGCAGCGCCGCGCCGGCCATCGAGAAGGTCTTGGTGAAGGCGAGCGGCGAGAACAGCCGGCCTTCCTGGCCTTCCAGGCTGAACACCGGCAGGAAGGAGACGGTGATGATGAGCAGGGAAAAGAACAGCGCCGGCCCGACCTCTTTGCACGCAGCGAGCATGGCGTCGGCACGCTCGGCACTTGAGTGCTCTTCCGGCAGGCGCTCCAGATGCTTGTGGGCGTTCTCGATCATGACGATGGCCGCGTCGATCATGGCGCCGATGGCGATGGCGATGCCACCCAGGCTCATCAGGTTGGAATTCATGCCGAGCAGGCGCATGGCGATGAAGGAAATCAGGATGCCGACCGGCAGCATCAGGATGGCGACCAGGGCGCTGCGCAGGTGGAGCAGAAAGACGATACAGACCAGCGCGACGATGACGCTTTCTTCGGTCAGCGTCCGCTGCAGGGTGTCGATGGCGCGGTGGATCAGTTCGGAGCGGTCATAGACCGTCTCGATCGTCACGCCGGCCGGCAAACCCGGGCCGATTTCGGCGATCTTGGCCTTCAGGTTGTGGATCACTTCCAGCGCGTTCTGGCCGTAGCGGGCCATGGCGATCCCCGAGACCACTTCGCCTTCGCCATTGAGTTCGGTCAGGCCGCGCCGCTCGTCCGGCGCCAGTTCGACCCGGGCGATGTCGCGGATCAGCACCGGCGTGCCCTTGTCGCTTTTGACAACCAGTGTTTCGAGGTCGCCCTTGCCGCGCAGGTAACCCTTGCCGCGCACCATGTATTCGGTTTCCGCCATCTCGACGACGCGGCCGCCGACATCGCGGTTCGAGTCGCGGATGACCTGCGCCACTTTCATTAGCGGGATGCTGTAGGCGCGCAGCTTGACCGGGTCGACGGTCACCTGGTAGGTCTGCACGAAGCCGCCGATCGACGCCACCTCGGCCACGCCATGGGCCTTGGTCAACTGATAGCGCAGATACCAGTCCTGGATGGTACGCAGTTCGGCCAGCGTCTTGTCCTTGGCGAGCAGCGCGTACTGGTAAACCCAGCCGACCCCGGTGGCGTCCGGCCCGAGCGACGGCGTAACGCCCTTCGGCATGCGGCTGGAGGCGAAATTCAGGTATTCGAGGACGCGCGAACGCGCCCAGTAGATGTCCGTGCCATCCTCGAAAATGATGTACACGAAAGAGGCACCGAAGAAGGAGAAGCCGCGCACCACCTTCGATTTCGGCACCGACAGCAGGGCCGTGGTCAGCGGGTAGGTCACCTGGTCTTCGACCACCTGCGGTGCCTGGCCCGGATACTCGGTATAGACGATGACCTGGACGTCGGAGAGGTCGGGCAAGGCGTCGATCGGCGTGCGCAGCACGGCATAGATGCCGCCGATGGTCACGAACAGGGTGGCGAGCAGGACCAGGAAACGGTTCCGACCCGACCAGTCGATGATGTTGGCCAGCATGTTGGGTTTCCTTGGTCTCTCAGTGGCCGGCGGGCGAATTGGCCGCGGGCTTGACGGCGGTAATCACCCATTCGCCCGGCGCGCGCTCGACGAACTCGAAGGCGACCATCGCCCCGGGTTTCAGGTCTTTGCGCAGCGCGTCGTTGGCGACCATGAACTCCATGGTCATGGCCGGCCATTTGAGGCTGGCCACCGGACCGTGACTGATGCTCACCGTGCCGGTTTTGCTGTCGATTTCCTCGACCTTGCCTTCGGCCCGGTGTCCCGCGCCAGTGGCAGCGGGCTTGGCGCTACTTTCGGCCGGCGGCGTTTTGCCGCCGTGCGCGGCGTGACCGAAGCCGCTGACCGCCGCCTTGAGGTTGCTCTCGGCATCGATCAGGAAGTTGGCCGCAACGACGACGGGCTCGCCGTCCTTGACGCCGTCCAGTACCTCGACGTAATTGTCGCTGCGCGCCCCGAGTTTGACTTCGCGCGGCTCGTAGCGGCCCTCCCTGGCCTGGACCAGGACGATCTGCCGCGTGCCGCTGTCGATCACGGCGGAGACCGGCACGGTGACGACGGAAGTCTTGGCGGCGACGGGCAGTTCCACCTGGGCGAACATGCCCGGCTTGAGCAAGGCGCCCGGGTTGGCCAGTTCGATGCGAACCGGCACCGTGCGGGTGGCCGCCGTCAGGGTCGGATAGACGTAGGTGACCGCGCCGGCGAAAGTCTTGTCGGGATAGGCGCTGATTTTGACCTTGGCTTTGGCGCCCGACTTGACCAGTCCGATGTCCTGCTCGAAAACGTCGGCCACCACCCAGACGGCCGACAAATCGGCGATCTGGTAGAGCGCTTCGCCGGGCATGAAGCGCATGCCCTGAATGGCTTTCTTCTCGGTCACGATGCCGCTGACCGGCGAGCGGAAAGTCAGTGTCCGTTTGGTTTCGCCGGACTTGGCCAGGGCCTTGACCTGTTCTTCGGAGATGTCCCAGTTTTTCAGTCGGGCCAGGCTCGACTCGGCCAGTTGCCTCATCCCGGATTGCGCCTCGCCGCCGGCGCCGTTGAGCGAGCGCACGCCATCGGTGGCGATGGCATATTCGCGCTGGGCCGAGACCAGTTCCGGGCTATAGACCTCGAACAGCGGCTGCCCCTTGCCCACCGGCTGGCCGGTGGCGTTAACATGCAGGCGCTCGACATAGCCCTCAAACTTGGGCGCAATGGTGTAGGTGCGGCGCTCGTCGGGTTCGATGCGGCCTGCCGCGCGAACGATCTTGTCCAGCGCCCGTAGGCTGGCCGGCTCGGTCTTGACACCCAGTTTCTGCACTTTCTCGGTACTGATGCTGATCTGGTTCGCCGCGCCGGGTTCCTCTTCCTGCTCACCTTCATAGACCGGGATGTAATCCATACCCATCGGGTCTTTCTTCGGAACAGGGGAGGTGTCGGGCAAGCCCATCGGGTTGCGGTAGAAACGCAGTTTGCGCTCGGTCTTGGCCGGCGCCCCTGTGGTGGCGACGGGCTGCACTACGGCATCCGTCTGTCCAGTCGATTTGTGCCCGGCCCAGTAGCCGCCAGCACCCGCCAAAATCGCGACGACTGCTGCTGCCAACACGCCCTGTTTCATCCCACGGGGATTTCTTTCAGTCATAGTTCTTCTCCGAGGATGCGTTCGATTTCTGCCAGGCGTGCCTGGCCTTCGGCCTGCGCCCTGATCTGGTTTTGTCTGGCCTGGCGGATCTGGCGCTGGGCGTCGAGTAGCGTGGCGAAATCCACCTTGCCATTTTCGTAGCCGGCGAGCGCCGACTTGAAGGTCAGTTCGGCCTGGGGCAACAGGCTGTCCGTCGCCAGCGCTTCGGTTCGGCGGGCCGCATCAAGTCCGGCGAGGTTTTCGGAAAGATCGGCCAGCACCTGGTTGGCGGTCGCTGCGCGGCGCGAGCGGGCGACCGCCAGCATGGCTTCCGATTCGCGTTCCTGGGCGCGGCGCGTGCCCTGCTGCAAGGGGATGTTCATCTCGACCATCAGATCCCACTGTTTGACCGAATTCTGCATCTGGTTGGGAACGACGCCAAAGGTGAAGTCCGGGTAGCGGTTCTTGTAGGCCAGTTCACGACTCTTCTCGGCACTCCTGAGGCGCGAATCGTCAGCGGCCAGCAGGGGATTCCGCGCCCGTGCCCGCTCTTCCAGGGTGGTGTAATCCAGCTTCGCCGGTGCGGGAATCGGCCGCAGCTTCTCCGGCTCGGACAATGGCGCGTTGGCGGGCCGGGCCAGCAACACGTTCATACGCGAGTGCATGTGGTGGCGTTCGGTCTGCAGCGCGATCAGCTCATTGCGCATCGAGGTCTGCTCGACCTGCGCCCGGATCACGTCCTGCTGGGCGGCCAGGCCGCCGGCATAACGGGCCTGAGCGATTTTTTCCAGACGGGAGATCAGATCGAGGATTTCACGGGTCAGGCGCTCGTTCTGCGCCAGGAAATACTGCTGGGCATAGGTCGTCTTGATGCGCGCCGACACGTCGGCCCAGGTGCCCAGTGCCCGGCCGCGGGCGCTTTCGGCCTCCAGTTCGGCAATCTCGCGTTTGAGATCGCGCTTGCCAAACCAGGGAATGTCCTGCATCAAGGTGTAGCGGGTGCTGCCGACCCGGCTCGGTGAAAGGCTCGGGCTTTGCTCGCCGCCCTTGGTGATGTCCATCAACTCGGTGCGCAATTTGGGGTCGGGGAGCGCGCCGGCGGGCTCGATACGCTGCGCGGCCGCCTCCGCCTCCAGGCGCATGCCGGCGTATTCCGGGTTGCCGTCGCGGGCGATCGCCAACAGACCCGCCACGTCGGCGCCGGGCAATACGCTCTGGGCCTGTGCGGCAAAGCACCAGGCGCCAGCCATGGCGGCGAACAGGAGTTTTCTGGAACTTGCGGTGAACTTCATGGCGGGGTCCTGGGCTGATTTCCGGAAGCAACCGGCTAAGTTTTGTGAGGAGGTTATTGCGCCGCTTCCAGGCGGGTAATGGTCATCTTATCGTCAATGGCAAAGCGGATTTTCTGGCCTTCCTTGACCTTGTCGAGCCAGCCCGCATCCTTGACGTGAAAAGCCATGGTCATGCCCGGCATGCCATTGGGCAACGGGCCATGGGCGACGGTCAGTTTGCCGGCACTCTTGTCCACTTTCTTGACCAGACCATCGGTCAGCGCCGTATCGGCCGCGGCGGCGTGCATGGTGCCGTGCTCCATGTGTTCCATCTTGTCGGCGGCCAGGGCCGGTGCGGCAAGTCCGGCGGTGACGGCGATCAGGGTGAGCAGGTATTTCATGACGATTCTCCTTGGGGGTCAGTGTTTGGCGAAAACGGTGGTGCTGCCGTCGGCCTGGACGAGCAGCGTCTGATAAGGCACCGGGGTGGCGGTCTCCATGCCGGGAGAGCCCTGCGGCATGCCCGGGGCGGCCAGGCCGACGGCTTTGGGTTTTTCCTTGAGCAGGCGCTGGATATCGGCGGCCGGAACATGGCCCTCGATCAGGTAGCCGCCCACCCTGGCGGTATGGCAGGAGGCAACACGTTCGGGCATGCCCAGGCGCTTACGCGCCGCCGGGACGTCGTTCACGTTGTGGGCGTTCACTGTGAATCGGTTTTTTTGCAGGTGTTCGACCCATTTTTCGCAGCAGCCGCAGTAGGGACTCTTGAATACCTCGACCTCCGTCAAGGATTGCGCCCGGACAGAACCGGTGCCGACCAGCAGGGCCAGCAGCAACGGCAGGGGGCGAAGTCGCGAGAGTGGTTTCATGACGGGTTCCGGTTTGATTCGAATGTGGCAAGTTTGCCGGGGCGATCCCTACAGGAGGCTGACCTATGGATTACATTTCGGTAATCTTCCGCAGCCGGTCAATGGCCGTCTCCGCCGTGGTCGTGGGCGTGTGGTTTGGCCTCGTGATGGGGCTCGTGCTCGCCGGCCGGCGCCGTTTCCTGGCCGGCTCCGTGCCCGTCCATGCCGGCGTGGGAATGTCCGTCGCTCGCCTCGACCTGCCGGCGGTATTCTTCCGGGGAAAGGCTGGGCAGGGTCTTGATGAAGGCGGTGAGATCCCAGATCGACTCGTCTGCCATGCCGGCTTTCGACCAGGCCGCCATGCCCGAGGCCTTGAGGCCGTGTTTGATGATCCAGAAATGGCGGGCGTCCGTCGCGTTCGAATCGGCAACCGGCTGGGCAAGGTTCGGCGGCGTCGGATAGAGGCCCTTGCGGATTTCCGAGTTCTCGACGCCCGGCACCAGGTGGCAGCCCGCGCACATGGCATCGTAATTGCCGGCGCCGCGGCGGATTCGGCCGGCATCGGCCAGGTCGGTCGGCACCGCAATATCGGCGGTCCGGCGGGCGACCGACCGTTCCCGGGCCCATTCGATGAGGCGATGGAGGACCGGGCCATGCGGGCTGTCGGCCGCGAAGTCGGGAAAGCCCATCTGCGTCAGGGCGGCTGCCGCTACGATACCGAGGCTCAGCATGCCCAACGCGCCCAACAGGATTTTTCTCATGGAAGGTTTCCCGAATGTTGAATGGTGCAATTTTCTGGCATGCCGGGTAACGGGAAACTGACCGATGGATTACATTTCCGTAATCTGCGGGTCCGGCCCTCCGCGCTGGCGCAGAATGGCATGGATATGTGGTGGCAAGGAAAATGAACATGAAAATCCTGGTCGTCGAAGACGAACCGAAAACCGGCGATTACCTGCGGCAGGGCCTGAGCGAAGCCGGCTACGTCGTCGACCTGGGGCGCAACGGAGTGGACGGCCTGCACCTGGCCTTGACCGACGCCTACGACTTGGCGATTCTCGACGTGATGCTGCCCGGCCTCGACGGCTGGCAGGTGCTGCAAGGCATCCGCCGGGCCGGCAAGGAAATGCCGGTACTTTTCCTGACGGCGCGCGATGCCGTCGATGACCGGGTCAAGGGCCTGGAACTCGGCGCCGACGACTACCTGGTCAAGCCGTTCGCCTTTTCCGAACTGCTGGCCCGCGTCCGGACCCTGCTGCGGCGCGGCGGCAAGGCCAAGGAGGCCGATCGGCTCAATGCCGCCGACCTCGAACTCGACCTGCTGCGCCGGCGGGTGACGCGAGCCGGCAAGAAGATCGACCTGACGTCGAAAGAATTCGCCCTGCTCGAACTGCTGTTGCGCCGCCAGGGCGAGGTGCTGCCGCGCTCGCTGATCGCCTCCCAGGTCTGGGACATGAATTTCGACAGCGACACCAATGTCATCGAAGTCGCCGTTCGCCGCCTGCGGGCGAAAATGGATGACGGTTTCGAACCGAAGCTGATCCGTACCGTGCGCGGCATGGGCTACGTTCTGGAGACCGCCGAGTGCGGCTGATCGGCGGCAAGTCGCTGACCCTGCGCCTGACCCTGCTGTTTGCCGCGGTCTCGACCACCGTCTTGCTGCTCTTGGCACTCCAGGTCGGCTGGCTGGTCGAGCGCCATTTCGAAGAGCTCGACATGGAACTGCTTGACGGCAAACTCGAACTGCTCCGCCACACGCTGGAAAAAGCCCGCTCGCCGGCCGAACTGGAGGCGCTGCCCGAGCCGTTGGCGGATGCGCTGATCGGCCACCACGGGTTGACGGTGCTCGTCCGTCAGCCCGATGGTCGGGCCCTTTATGCCACGCCCGGCGCCCACTTCCCGCCCGAGTTGCTGAGCGCGGCCGGCGCCCGGGCGCCCCGGCCGAGCCAGTGGAGCGATCCGCAGCAGCGGCCCTATCGCGGCCTGGCCGTCCGCCTGGCGACTGGCATCGCCGGTGCGCCACCGGCCTTGGTGGCGGTGGCCACCGACCTCTCCCACCACGAACATTTCATGCACACCTTCACGGCCGCATTGTGGAAAATCGTCGGTCTGGCCGCCCTGCTCACCGGCTTTCTCGGCTGGTTGGCGGCCCGGCGCGGGCTGGCGCCGCTGCGCACGATCAGCCGCGGCGCGGCCGGTATTACCGCCGATCGTCTCGATCAGCGCCTGACCGTCGGCACCATTCCCGACGAACTGGCCGAGGTCGCCCAAACCCTCAATGAAATGCTGGCCCGCCTCGAAGAGTCGTTTCGCCGGCTTTCCGATTTTTCGTCCGACCTCGCCCACGAACTGCGCACCCCGGTCAGCAACCTGCTGACGCAAACCCAGGTGACCCTGGCCAAGACGCGGAGCTTGGCCGAATACCAGGACATCCTCGCTTCCAACGCCGAAGAATTCGAGCGCCTGTCGCGGACGATCGCCGACATGCTGTTCCTCGCCAAGTCGGATAACGAACTCGCCGTGCCGCATTGCGAGACGGTCGACCTGGCAGCCGAAATCGGCAGCCTGGCCGAGTTCTACGAGGCCGTGGTCGAGGAGAAAGGCATCACGCTGAACTGTACGGGAAGCGGCAGGGTGCCCGGCGACCGGCTGATGCTGCGCCGCGCCATCGGCAACCTGCTCTCCAACGCAGTCCGGCACACGCCGGAAAAGGGCCGGATTACCTTGCGCATCGCCGACGACCCTGCAAACGTCGTTCTCTCGGTAGAAAACAGCGGCCCAAGCATCGCCCCGGAACATCTGCCCCGCCTGTTCGACCGCTTCTATCGGGTGGACCCGTCGCGCCAACGGTTCGGCGAGGGGGCCGGCCTCGGCCTGGCCATCACGCGCTCGATCGCCCGCGCCCACGGCGGCGAAGTTGCCGTACGTTCGGCGAATGGCCTGACTACCTTCGAGCTCCGGCTTCCGGCCTGAGGCAGCCCGGGCGAGCAGCGACCACGCCGACTGGGGAATTGTCCTGAACCTCGGCGCAGGTTTGGCGGTCCACCGTGACGTGCCCCTCACCGGAAGCCCCCGAAACATGTCTCTCCCGCCTCCTGATTACATCCCCCTGCAAAATCTTGCGCAATCGCTCAGCGTCGCCCTGGGAGAACGGGACCATCACACCCGGGCCCATTCGGAACGGGTCATCCAGCTCTCGGCCGAGTTGGCCCGCCACCTCGACTTCACCCAGGAAGAACTCGACTTGCTGGCGCTCGGCGCGCAATTTCACGACATTGGCAAAATCGGCATTCCCGACCAGGTCCTGCACAAGGCCAGCCCCTTCGACGACGAGGAGTGGGAATGCATGAAGCAGCACACGCTGATCGGCGAGCGCATCATCCTGGCCATCGGCTGCCGGAAATCGACCGAAGTTGCCCACATGATCCGCCATCACCATGAGCGCTTCGACGGCTCGGGCTATCCCGACGGGCTGAGCGGCACGCAAATTCCCGTCTTCTCGCGCATCATCTCGCTGACCGACAGCTACGATGCGATTGCGACCAGCCGCCCCTACCATCCGCCGCGCCGGCACACGGCAATCATGGATATCCTGGCCAGCGAAGTCGGCATCAAGCACGACCCCGACCTGTTGTATGCCTTCGGCAAGGTCATAGAAAAATCGGAAATGCGCATCCGCGATCCGCATTAGGACGCTGCGACGAATTGTCGCAGGCTGCCGGGCGCGATAAACGGGGGCAAATCACGCATAATTCGCCCCATGTCTTTCATTTCCTGTGCCGCTGACGGTACCGAGCATTTCGCCAACCTGCGGCGTCTGGTGGCCAGTCGCTGGCTGGTGCTCGCCGCCACCATGCTGCTCGTCGCGCTGGCCCCCGGCCTGCTCGACATTCCGGTGCAGCAACCCCTGTTGCTAGCCATCATTGGCGTCGCCGGCTGCTTCAACGCGATTACCCACTGGCATCTGCAAAAAACCCAAGCGGCGACCGCCAACGAGTTTTTCAGCCAGTTGCTGGTCGACATCGTCGCCCTCAGCGCCCTGGTGTTTTTCAGCGGCGGCGCCACCAACCCGCTTATTTCGCTGCTCCTGCCGCTCGTTTCGATTGCCGCGCTGACCCTGCCCTGGCCCGGCGTACTGGGAATCGGCCTGGTCGCCGTTGGCGCCTACTCGCTCCTGATGTTTTTCTATATCCCGCTGCCGATGCCGGATGCCAGCCGCGCCACCCACCTGCATCTGGTCGGCATGTGGCTGACCTTCGTCGTTTCGGCGACGATGATCGCCTGGTTCATCGTCCGCATGACGCGGCTGATCCGCCAGCGCGACGCCGAACTCGCCGCCGCCCGCGAGCAGGCCCTGCGCGACGAACGGGTAATGGCCATGGGGACGCTGGCGGCCGGCGCCGCCCACGAACTGGGCACGCCCCTCGGCAGCATGGCGCTGCTCGCCGGTGAGTTGGCCCACGAGTTCGCCGAGCATCCGGCGCTGCCGGAAACGGCGCGCCAGGATATCGCCCAGCTCCGTCAGCAAATCGGCGTCTGCAAACAGATCATCACCGGCCTGTCGCGCCGGGCCGGGGCCGAACGCCTGGAAAACACCCCGCGCCAAGCGGCCGATCGCTGGCTCGCTGCCGTCCGCCTGCACTGGCATGCGGTTCGGCCGCAGACCGGCAGCCGACTGCTATGCACCAGCGACGGCCCGGCCCCGTCGATCACCGCCGACCCCCGGCTGGAACAGGCCGTCCTCAACCTTTTGAACAACGCGGCCAATGCCAGCGGGGCCAGTCCGCTCGAACTGCGCCTCAGTTGGTCGAGTCGCGACCTCTGCATCGACATTCGCGACCGCGGCCCCGGTTTTCCGGCCGCCGTCCTGAAAGGGGCCGGCCAGAGCAGCTTTCCGCCGCATGAACGGGGCAGCGGCATCGGCTTGATGCTGACCCGCAGCGCCATCGAACAACTGGGCGGCCGCCTCAGCCTGAGCAACCCGGAGACGGGCGGCGCCCTCGCCCGCATCGAAATTCCCCTGACTGCCCCATGAAAACATTGACCCTGATCATCGACGACGACCCGGCGTTCAATGCCATCCTGGTGCGCACCCTGGAACGCCGCGGCCACCATGCCCAGGGGGCGCTTGACCCGGCCGGCGCCCTGACCCTGGCCCGCCAACTGGCACCGCAACGCGTCGTCCTCGATCTCAACCTGAACGGCGCTTCCGGCCTGGCGCTGATCCCCGACCTGCTGGCCATCAACCCGGCGTGCCGGATCGTCGTCCTGACCGGCTATGCCAGCATCACCACCGCGGTCGACGCGATCAAACTGGGCGCCATCCAGTACCTGGCCAAGCCGGTCGAAATCGAAGCCATCCTCGGCGCTTTCGAGCCTGACGACGGGCCGGACCTCGATCTGCCGGCACCGGACGAGCCGCTCTCCGTCGACCGCCTGGAATGGGAGCATATCCAGCGTATTCTCAACGAAAACGACGGCAACATCTCGGCCACCGCCCGCGCCCTGAAAATGCATCGCCGCACCCTGCAGCGCAAACTGGGCAAACATCCGGTCAAGAACTGAAAAGGGCCGGATTGCTCCGGCCCTTGCAGGTCTCCCGGCGTCAGCGTGCTAGTGGTGCAGATGCTCCGTCGCCGGCATCGGCATCGGCCGTTGCACCGTGGCCTCGACCCTCTTGCTGCTGCCATCGTCGAAGCTCAGGGTGATCGGCACGACATCGCCTTCCTTGAGCGGCGCCTTGAGATCGATCAGCATGACATGCAGGCCGCCCGGCTGCAGTACGGCCTCACCCTTGGCCTTGACTTCGATGGCCGGCACCGGACGCATTTTCATGACGCCGCCTTCGTTCAAATGGGTGTGCAGCTCGGTCAAGCGGGAAGCCGAGTTATCGGCCTTGACCACCTTGATATCCTTCTCGCCCGTGTTGCGGATCACCATGAAGGCGCCGGTCGTCGGTGCGCTGGGCGGCGCCAGGCGGACGTAGGGTTTGTCCACGCTCACGTTGTCGGCCGCCGCGGCGAGCACGCCGGCCGAGAATAGCAGAGAGGCCGCCAACAGGGATAATCGTTTCATCGAATTGCACTCCTCAGGGTTGATTCAAATATTTGCGGATCGCCACCACCACCTGATCGGGCGGCGTGGCGTGGGCGATCTTGCCGACCAGCTTGCCGTCGGCGCCGACGATATAGGTATCGGACGAATGATCGACGACATAATTGCCGGTCGCCGTATCGAGCGGCTGCCGGGCGTAAAAGACACCGTAGCGGCGGGCGATTTCGGCCAGATTTTGCGGCGTGCCGGTGAGTCCGACGATGGCCGGATGGAAAAACTGGGCGTAGTCCTTGAGACGGGCCGGCGTGTCGCGTTGCGGATCGACCGAAACGAAGAGCATCGCCACCCGGCTCAGTTCCTCCGGCTTGAGCCGTTTCAAGCCCTCGGCCGTCGCCGCCAGCGAGGTCGGACAGACATCCGGACAATAGGTGTAGCCGAAATAGACGAGCACCACCTTACCGGCGTAGTCGCGCAGGGAAACCGGGCCGCCCGCCGACTCCAGGGTAAAGTCGCCGCCGGCCGCCAAGCCGGGAACCGGCAACGGCCGTTCGGGAATCTCCGGCTGCCAGAAAAGCGCCAGGGCCAGCACGAAGGCCGCGAGACTGGCGGCAATCGCCAGCAATAGACGTTCAGACATGACGGACGGCACCTCCCGGCAGGCGATAGGGAATGGCAATCCGCTGATTGCCGCTTTCGATCAGCACCGTCACCTGCCAATCCATCTGACCGGTGATGCAGACCGGCAGGCTGACTTCGGCAACGTAACGGCCACCGCCCTGGTCTTGCAGCAAGGGCCGGTTCAGCCCCATCTGCATGTCGATCCCGGCAAAATCGACCTCGACCCGCGCCGGCGTCAAACCGCTGACCGTCACCTGCACCTGAAAAGGCTTGACCATCGGCACCGGCCGCACGCTGCTCGACAACTCGACCCGCCCGCCCCCGGGCAAGTTCGCCGCGCAGGCCTGATGATTCAAATCGCAGGCAGCCTCCGGCTGCACCGTCAGATCGGCCTTGGGCAACAGGATCGGCGACAGCTTGTAGCCGACCACCACCACCAGCGCGATGAGCAGGATGCCTATCGCGTCAATCAGGATTTTCTTGTTCACCGAATATGACCGGCCTTTCGCCAGGAGTGCATGCAACAGGTTCGACATCTGCGGGCCGGTGGAATCAAAACAGTGCGCCATTTTCCACGACAGGCCGCTCCGCCCCCTGCGACAAATTGTCGCAAGCCGCGCCACGGGCGGCCAAATAGGGCGCCTTGAAGTTTAACTTCTTGTATATCATTCGGCGCATCGATGCGCCGCCTGCCACCGGAAGTCCATGAAAAAAATTTTCGCTGCCCTCCTTTTTGCCGCCCTCGGCGGCCTCGCCAAGGCCGACACCCCGGCCGCCTCGGCGCCGCTCTTCGCCGCCACGCTGAACGACCTCGACGACAAGCCGGTGGCGCTCGAACGCTACCGCGGCAAACCGCTGGTGGTCAATTTTTGGGCCCGCTGGTGCGCCCCCTGCCGCCAGGAAATGCCCGAACTGATCAGATTCCGGGCGGCGCAAAAAGGCAAGATCGAAGTCCTCGGCCTCGGCCTCGAAGATAAACCCGAGGCGGTCAGGGAGTTCGTCAAGGCCAACAACATCGATTACCCGATCTTCCTTACCAAGGAAAAAGGCATCCCCCTGATGCAGGCCCTCGGCAACAACATCGGCGGCCTCCCCTTCACGCTGTTCATCGACCGTAACGGCCAAGTCATCGAGAAAAAAGTCGGCATGATCAAGAAAGCCGACCTCGACGCGGCAACGCCGCTGCTCTTGAAGAACTGAGAATCGCCGGTGGCCGGCCCGAGCCGGCTGGGGTAACACCTCTCTCGTGGAGCGACTGGCTAGCGCGGACGTTTCCTCCCAGCACGACCAGGCGCGATATGTGCTTAAGGCATAGGCCACCCGCCTCCTGGTCCGCGCCGCGAACGCGGCAGGCGGGGTGACGACCCTACTTTCGACAGAAGTATTCGTACGCTTGCGAGGAGAGAAACGATGGTAGAAAAATTGGCAAAAATCTCTCGAGCCACCTTACTTGGTAAGCTTGGCGCGCTGCTGGCCCTGGCCACTGCCTGGGGGGCGGCATCGGCAGATGATCATGGCCAGCACCAGCATTTCGAGCAGGCGCCGGGTTACGTCCGCCAAGTAAGCTCCTATCAATTGCCGGAAACCGAACTGCGGCGCTCCGATGGGGCGAAGGTGAGCTTTCGGCAGGCGATCGACGACGGCAAACCGGTCGTCCTCAATTTCATCTATACGACCTGCACCGCGGTCTGCCCGATCATGAGCCAGAGCTTCGCCGAGTTTCGCCAGCGGCTCGGTGCCGAAGGCGAGCAACTGCACATGCTGTCGATCTCGATTGATCCCGAAGAGGATACTCCGGAGCGCCTGGCCGACTACGCCAGCCGATTTGCGGCGGGCAGCCAGTGGCAGTTCTATACCGGCAGCGGGCGCGCCAGCGTCATGCTGCAGAAAGCCTTTCAGGCCTATTTCGGCGACAAGATGCATCATCGTCCCATCGCTTTCATGCGTGCGGCACCCGGCCAGCCCTGGGTCCGTCTCGAAGGCTTCACAACCCCGGACGATCTGCTCAAGGAATATCGCCAGCTGGTCGCCCGCCGATGAGCCGCCGCAGGAATGGCCGGCTCGGCCGCTGGGCGGCGCTGGCCGCCCTGGCCCTGAGCGCGAGTATGGCCGACGCGCAGGCGAACAGCGACGGGCTCGACCCGGAGCGGCTCCGCCTCGGCCAGGCCCTCTACCTTGACGGTCGGCGCAGCAATGGGCAGCCGCTGCGCGCCCGGCGGGCCGGAGGGCTAAGTCTGGGCGGCGGCGAAGCCGCCTGTGTGAACTGCCATCGGCGGAGCGGTTTCGGCGGTGCGGAAGGACGCAGCTATATTCCGCCAATCAATGCGGCTTCGCTGTTGACAGCCAAACCGCCGGGCAGCGGCGCCTCGGCCGCCGGGCGACCGGCCTACACGATGCAAAGTCTGGGGCGCGCCCTACGCCAAGGCATCGATGCGGCCGGCCGGCGGCTGGATTTCCTGATGCCGCGCTATGACTTGAACGAAGCCGAGCTTGCTGCGCTATTTGCCTATCTGGCCCGCCTATCGACGCAAAGTTCGCCCGGCGTCACGGCGACGGTGGTCGATTTTGCCACCATCGTCGCACCGGGAATGGCTGCCCAGCACCGTCAGGCAATGCTCGATGTGCTGGCCGCCTGCTTTGCCGAGCACAATGCCGGACGCCCGGCGGAACGGGGGCGACGGCGCCTCGGACCGGAGATCGGTTTTGCCGGCCAGCGCGCCTGGCAGTTGCACGTCTGGGAGTTGCACGGCGCACCGGATACCTGGGAGCCCCAGCTTGCCGCGCATGCCCGCCGAACACCGGTGTTCGCCGTGCTCGGCGGACTGGGAAGCGGCCAATGGGGGCCGGTCCACAATTTTTGCGAAGCCAATGCCCTGCCCTGCCTGTTTCCCCACATCGAGGTTCCCGGCGCCGAGACGGCGGGTTTCTACAGCATGTACCTGCACAAGGGCATTCCACTGGAGGCGGCAATTATCGCCCACGACCTGGGCCGCGAGGGGCCTGCCGGGCAGCGCGTCATCCAGGTCCGGCGGGCCGGCGACGAGACGGCGCGGGCCGCGGCCGAGGCCCTGCGCAAACGGCTGTCGCGACACGCCATCGAGCTCGACGAGCGCGTCCTTGACGGCGCCGATGATGCCGCTTTTGCCGCCGCATTGGCCGAAATCCCGGCCACTACGGCACTGGTCCTCTGGTTACGCCCGCCCGACCTGAGACGGCTGGCCAGCCGCCAACCCGAAGCCGCAAAGCTCTATCTCTCGACCCTGCTGGCCGACCCGGAAAGCCTTGCATTGCCCGTTGCCTGGAAGGAACGGGCCCTGATCGCCTATCCTTACGAATTACCGGAAATGCGCACCAGACACACGGCGCAACTTGCCGCCTGGCTGCGGCGACACGCCTTGGCGCCCGTCGCCGAGACGCTCCAGGCCGATGCTTATCTGGCCTGTACGCTGCTCGCAACCGGGATGAATGAAATTACCGGCCACCTGCAGCCCGACTATCTGCTCGAACGTCTTGAGGTCGTCATCGAACGGACCGGGAGCAGCGGCCATTACCCGCGTCTGGCGCTCGGTGCCGGGCAACGTTTTGCTTCCAAGAACGGTTACCTGCTACGTTTTGCCGACCCGGCATCAACACGCCTGGTGCCGGTTGGCGAGCGCCTCGCCCCATAGTTTCCCGCCTTAAAAAAAGGGCATCGGCGAGGATGCCCGGGCCGCCCGCTACCGGGGGTTAGCGCTAACCTGTCTCAGGAGGGCAGCGGTCCGACATAGTACGGACGCATCATTTCATGATCTTCGTGCGACAGGATGTGGCAGTGGTACAAGAATTCGCCGCGCCGGGCAAAGCGGGCAATGACACGGGTCACCTCGCCGGGGAACATCTTGGCGGTATCTTTTTTGCCTCGCTCGGCCGCTTGCGGAATTCTCGGCCGTCCGAGCAAACGGATACTGTCGGCGTCCAGTCGTCCGCCCTCGGAACCATCGCTGTTGGTCTTGGGCGTGATCGTCCCGGTGAATTTTTGGCGGTTGAGGATGCGGAAATCGACCAAATGCATATGAATCGGGTGGGCGTCTGCCGTAGTGTTGTAGAACTCCCAGATTTCCGTGTCGCCGACTCCCGGATTTTCGCTAATCGGATCGTTGAAGACCAGGGTTCCGTCGAGCGTCGGCCGCGTCGGGTCAACGATGCCCGCCATCGTTTGCAGGCGCCCGCGGCTATCGGTGCCCTCGAAGAGCAGTATCTTGCGCGTCCGTTGCGCCGCGGCGGGCATCGCCACAGGACCGAGCAGCGGCCGCAGGAAAGGCGGCAGGGGGCGATCGGGAACCGCCGATTTCGCCAGGGAGACGCGGAAGGCCATGATCTGGCCCGTGCTATCGGGGTCCACCGGGTCGCCGTTCGGATAGGGGGCGTTGGCGCTATTGGTGATGACGATGGTCTGGCCATTCATCCGGGCGAAATCGATGATGATATCGGCCCGCTCCCCCGGAGCGACACTCAACATGGTGAGCGGCAACGGGGTGTTGAGCAGCCCGAGATCAGAGCCAATCTGGATGAACGGTGCGCCGTTCGACAGGCGCATGTCGTACACCCGCGAATCGGAGCCATTGATCACACGGAAACGATACTTGCGCGGCTCTACCGCTAGTAACGGCCAGGCGGCACCATTGACCAGGATCACGTCGCCAAACATTTCGGGCAGGTGGGTTGGATTGGGTGCCTCCGGATTCTCGCTATCTAGCGACGGATAGAACAGTTCGCCGCGAGCGGTGAACTGCCGGTCCTGAATCATCAGCGGCACCTCGTAGGGGTACTTCGGCAAACGCAGAAGTTCCTCGTTGGCATCGCGGATGAAATAGTGGCCGGCAAGGCCCATATAGACGTTGAGACGGGTCAGCCCGACGGCATGGTCGTGATACCAGAGGTGCGCAGCCTCCTGGCGATTGTCGTAGGTGTACAGCGGATTGAACAGTCGCCCGGTAATGGCGTTATCAGGCGTCGCCCAGGCGTCGGGCAGGCCATCGCTGAGGGCGGCCGTATCGCCGCCGTGCTGATGGGTAACCAGCGGCACCGGGCCGGTGTAGGGAACGTTCGCCGGATTCCCCCCGTTCAGCGGATCGGCCCAGTGCATGGTCTGATCGACCGGCACATCGGCCGGATAGCTCGTATTGCCAAGCCGGTTGGCGTAACGCACCTTGACCGACTGGCCCCGATTGAGCTCGAAGGTGTAGCCCGGATAGGCGGCCGGCTGGGTTGCCGTACCGTAACCCCAGACCGTGGTCTGCAGCGGAGATCCGCGCTGATCGACGAGCCCTGTCTGATGGACAAGCGGCTCGACCCGAATGTCGTAAAGCGGCAAATGGGAGCTTGGATCGATGCCCGCCGGGCGGAAGATATGGTCCGGCGCCAAGGGATTGGGCAACGGGGTAACAAACTTGGGCTGAGCGAGCGGGTCCAGCAAGTCCGGGGGAGCACTCTGGGCAAAGGCCTGCTTGATCAGCAACGGAATGGGCAGGACAAGACCGGCGCCAAGGCCCGCTGTCGCGCCAATAAAGGATCTTCTGGTCAGCATGTTGTTTTCTCCTTGGGGTTGCACAATGGCGTGCCGGCAGCATGGACGCATCATTCATGCCGGCCCTATCGGACAGGAGAAGACGCCCGAAGCCGGGCTCCGGGAGGAAACGTTTGAACTGAATCCAGAAACCGCAACTGAACCGCAGAGACGCAGAGCAAAAACAAACTGGGGAAAACCTAGCAAATCTGGGCACCCAAAAATGGGGGAGCACAACCTTCGCCAATACATTGCGCCGGGGTGCGATCGCATCGAAGACGCCCCCCGACGACAGACATCCGGGGGCTACGCCAAGCCCCCGCAGGATGCCGCCGATTCCCGCGCTACGCCGACCGCGAGCCGGGCGGGCGAGACCGCCGGGCGACAGAAGCTTGGTCGGTCCGGCAAAAGGCAGGCGAAAGTGCCGCCAAGCACTTTCGCCTGGGCGGCACAGCGGGCGATTTAGAACACCTCGTCGCCGATACCCGCCAGCGCGGCATCGCCGGCCCTGACCGTTTCGCCGTAGGAAACGGCCTGCGGCAGTAACTGGTCGGCATAGAAGCGGGCGGTGGCGATCTTGGCGCGGTAGAAGGCCTGGTCGCCCTCGCCTTTTTCCAGATAACCGGCCGCTGCCAGCGCCGCCTTGCCCATGAACCAGCCGCCGGTCACGGTGACGGCCAGGTGCAGGTAGGGCACGGCGGCGGTCAACACGCCGGACAGGCCGCTCTTGGCATTGGCCGCCAGCCATTCGGTGGCTTCCGTCCAGGCTTTGAGGGCGACGCCCAGGCGCTGGCCGATGGCCTGCAGTTCCGGCTTTCCGGAAGCGCCGAGCGCCTTGGCGGTGGCGTATACCTCGCCGAAGATGACTTTAGCCGTGGCACCCTGGTCGCGCATCAGTTTGCGGAACAGCAGGTCGTTGGCCTGGATGCCGGTCGTCCCTTCGTAGATCGTCGTGATCCGCGAGTCGCGCCAGTGCTGGGCGGCGCCGGTTTCTTCGATGAAGCCCATGCCGCCGTGGATCTGGATGCCGAGCGAGGTGACTTCGATGCCCATTTCGGTGCCGCCGCCCTTGACGATGGGGATCATGAATTCGGCGAGGTAAAGCTGGCGTTTTTTCTCGTCGGCATCGCTTGCCGCATGGGCGCGGTCGAGCAAGCCGGAGGTGTAGTAGGTCATGGCGCGATTGGCTTCGACGCGGCATTTCATGAGCATCAGCATGCGCCGGATGTCGGGGTGATGGTCGAGGGTGACCAGCGCCTCGCCGGTCAGCGCATCACGCCCCTGCTTTCTCTCGCGGGCAAAGGCCAGGGCCTGCTGGTAGGCGCGTTCGCCGAGCGCGATGCCTTGCAGGCCAACGCCGAGGCGGGCTTCGTTCATCATGATGAACATGTATTCGAGGCCGCGATTGGCTTCGCCGAGCAGGTAGGCGACCGCCCCGCCATTGTCGCCGTAGGCCATGACGCAGGTCGGGCTGGCGTGGATGCCGAGCTTGTGTTCGATGGAAACGCAGTGCGCGTCGTTGCGCGCCCCGAGCGAACCATCGGCATTGACCAGGAATTTCGGCACCAGGAACATCGAGATGCCCTTCACCCCCGCCGGTGCATCCGGCAGGCGAGCCAGCACGAGATGGACGATGTTGTCCGTCATGTCGTGGTCGCCATAGGTGATGAATATCTTTTGCCCGAAGACGCGGTAGGTACCATCGGCCTGCGGCTCGGCGCGTGAGCGGATCAGGGCGAGGTCGGAACCGGCCTGCGGCTCGGTCAGGTTCATCGTGCCGGTCCATTCGCCGGTGATCATCTTTTCCAGGTAGATGGCCTTGAGTTCGTCGCTGGCACAGGTGATCAAGGCCTCGACGGCGCCGGTGGTCAGCAAGGGGCCGAGCGAAAACGACAGGTTGGCCGAGCAGACCATTTCCTTGACGGCAATGCCCAGCGTGTCGGGCAGGCCCTGGCCACCAAAGTCGGCGGGCGAGGAAATGCCGTTCCAACCAGCCGCGCAGAACTGCTTGTAGGCTTCCTTCCAGCCGGTCGGCGTGGTCACGCCATTGGCCGTCAGCTTGCAGCCCTCCTTGTCGCCGATCCGGTTCAGCGGGGCAAGCACTTCGCCGGTAAACTTTGCTGCTTCCTCGAGAATGGCATCGGCCAGATCGGGCGTTGCTTCCTCGTAACCGGGAATGGCGCTCAATTCCCTGAAACCAGCCAGTTCGTCCATAACGAAACGCATGTCCTTGACGGGTGCGATGTAGTCGCTCATTTGCTTGTCTCCTTGTTAGTCGCTAGTCGGTAGTCATTAGTCGCTAGCGGTTTGATTTGGGGTTTTTGGGTTTTGCTAGCAACTAATAGCTAATAACTAACAACTGCTCTCTAGCGGCGCGATACTCCTCACGCATTCGCGCCACTAATTCGGCCGTCGCCAGCACCTCACCGATGGTGCCGACGCCCTGCCCGGCGCCCCAGATGTCCTTCCAGGCCTTGGCGCCGCGGCCTTCGACGGCGGCAGCGAAGTCCATGGCGGTCTTGTCCTTGTCCGGCAACCTGGCCGGGTCGAGGCCGGCGGCGACGATGCTCTTGCTCAGGTAATTGCCATGCACGCCGGTGAAGTACGGCGTGTACACCACGTCCTTGGCGGCGGAATCGACGATGGCCTGCTTGTAGGCGTCGACGGCATGCGCCTCATGGGTGGCAATGAAGCGCGTGCCGATATAGGCAAAGTCGGCGCCCATGGCCTGTGCCGCGAGAATGGCACTGCCGTTGGTAATCGCACCGGAAAGGGCAATCGGGCCATCGTAGAAGCGGCGGATTTCGCCGACCAGGGCAAACGGGCTCAAGGTCCCGGCATGGCCGCCGGCCCCGGCGCAGACCAGGATCAGGCCATCGACACCGGCTTCGAGCGCCTTTTCGGCATGACGCACGCTGATCACGTCATGAAAAACCTGGCCGCCGTAGGCATGCACATGCGGCACGATGGCGGTCGGTGCCGAGAGGCTGGTGATGATCAGCGGCACCTCGTGCTTCACGCACAAGGCCATGTCATGTTCGAGGCGCTCGTTGGAAGGATGGATGATCTGATTGACGGCGAACGGCGCCGCCTTCGGATCGCCGGCCAGTGCGCTCTTGATATGTAGCAGCCAGTCGTCGAGCAAGTCTTTCGGCCGGGCATTGAGGGCCGGGAAGGAACCAATCAGGCCGGCCTTGCACTGGGCAATGACCAGGTCCGGATTGGAGACGATGAACATCGGCGCACAGATGACCGGCAGGCTGAGGTTCTTGTTCAGGGAAGCGGGGATGGGCAATTCAAGCTCCTTCTTTGAGGGCACGGCGCAGGATCTTGCCGACATTGGTGCGCGGCAGGTCGTCGCGGAATTCGACGTGTTTCGGGACCTTGTAGCCGGTCAGCTGGCTGCGGCAGTGCTCGATGATCATGCGTTCGTTGAGTGCCGGGTCCTTGCGCACCACGAAGATCTTCACCGCCTCGCCGGAATGTTCGTCGGGCACGCCGATGGCGGCGACGAACATGACGCTGGGCAGCATGGCGACGACTTCCTCGACCTCGTTCGGATAGACGTTGAAGCCGGAGACCAGGATCATGTCCTTCTTGCGGTCGACCAGGAAAACAAAGCCTTTCTTGTCCACGTAGCCGACATCGCCGGTGCGCAGAAAACGATCCGGGTAAAAGACCTGCTCGGTTTCCTCCGGCCGCTGCCAGTAGCCCTTCATGACCTGCGGGCCGCGAATGCAGATTTCGCCGACCTGGCCCTGCGGCACCTCGATGCCGTAGTCGTCGCGGATCGAGACTTCGGTCGAGGAAATCGGCAGCCCGATCGAGCCGTTGAATTCGTGCATATCGAGCGGGTTGATGGTCGCCGCCGGCGAGGTTTCGGTCAGCCCGTAGGCTTGCAGCAAGGGCGAGCCGGTGACTTTCAGCCAGTGCTCGGCGACCGGCCCCTGCACCGCCATGCCGCCGCCCAGCGTGACGTTCATGGTCGAGAAATCCAGCGTCTCGAAGCCGGGATCGTTGAGCAGCGCGGCGAACAGCGTATTGACGCCGGTCACCACGGTGACCGGGTATTTACCCCATTCCTTGACGAAGCCGGGAATATCGCGCGGGTTGGCGATCAGCAGGTTCTTAGCGCCGATCATCAGGAAGGTCAGGCAGTTCGCGGTCAGCGCAAAGATGTGATAGAGCGGCAAGGCGGTGATGATGAATTCCTCGCCCTCGCGCACCACCGGCTTGATCCAGCTATAGGCTTGCGTGACGTTGGCGGCGATGTTGGCATGGGTCAGCATGGCGCCCTTGGAAACGCCGGTCGTGCCGCCCGTGTATTGCAGGAAGGCGATGTCGTCCTGAGTCAGCGGCACCGGCTGCCAGCCGTGGCTGCGTCCGGTGGCTAGCGCGCTGTTGAAGCCGATAGCACCGGGCAGTTTCCAGGCCGGCACCAGCTTCTTGACGTGGCGCACGACGAAATTGACGATGATGCCCTTGAGGCCGAGCATTTCGCCCATCGGCGTGACGATGACATGCTTGATCGCCGTGTGGGCGACGATCTGATCGAGCGTATGCGCGAAGTTTTCGACGATGACGATGGCCGTCGCCCCCGAATCCTTCAACTGGTGCTCCAGTTCGCGCGGCGTGTAGAGCGGATTGCAATTGACCACGACACAACCGGCGCGCAACGTGCCGAAAAGCGCCACGGGATATTGCAGCAGGTTGGGCATCATCAGCCCGACACGATCGCCCTTCTTCAGCCCCCTGGCCTGCAGCCAGCCGGCGAAGGCCTTGCTCTCCTCATCGAGTTGGCGATAGGTCATCGCCTTGTCCATGCTGATGTAGGCGACCTTGTCGGCGAAAGTCGTACAGGCCTTTTCAAACAGCGCGACGAGCGACGGGATGTGGTCGATGTCGATATTGGCCGGCACGCCATCCGGATAGCTTTGTAGCCAGATTTTTTCCATGATTGTCTCCTCCTCCGTTGCCTACCTAGGACCCGAGCAGCGCCTTCTTGAGCGAGGCGTCCACCGGGTTGTCGCCGAGCCAGACCTTGAGCAGCGCTTTCGTGAAGCCGGCGCCGGCCACCTTGCCACGCGCTTCCCCGTTCAGGCTGACCGCGACGCCGTCTGCGGAGAAGTCAATGCCGATGGTATCGCCCTCACGGACCTTGCCGATACCCTTCATGATAGCGCCCAGTTGATCGGCCTGCGTTTTCAGCTCGGCCAGTTCAGCCGGGCTGTGGTTGCTTTTCAGGCCATCGTCGAGCGCCGAGTTCAGCGAATCGGCATCAAGGTCGCGCATCAGGCGCATGACCATGCGGCGCGGCTGTGGACTGTCGTAGATCGCCGTCGGCGTTGTCGCTTTCTGGCCGACATAGAGCGCGCCGACGTAAACCTTGATGAACAATTTGCTGCGCAGGCCGGCGCCGTTGAGCACCAGCTCGCTGCTGCCGACACGAATTTTGTCGTCAACCCTGACCCCGGCCACTTCCGCGGCATGTACCCCGGGAATGGCCAACAATGCGGCAATGAGCGCTGCCTTCCGGACGCTTGCTGATGTAATCATGGTTTGTCTCCTCCACCGCTCTTTTGTCGGTAGTAATGTTTATCAGCGATGTAAACCGTGCGTTCCACTACGGTATGCACCGTGCCATGCCTGTCTTTCAATTCGACCTGATAGGTCCGCTCAAGCTCCGGATTCTTGGTCAGTTCGGCCCGGATTTCATCCACTTCCCCATCACTCAACACAAAATCGGCATACAGCGTCGAGAACCCGGGCTTGCGATACCGAATACTCGCCGCCTTGTCCCAGACGATGTAACCGTCGCCCAGCGCCGCCATCAGCATCATCGGATGCGCCCCGTCGGTGATCGCGAACAGCGAACCACCGTAGAGCGAGCCGACGATGTTCTTCGTCCGCCAGGTCAGCGGCAAACGAATGCGGATATGCCGCAAATCCTTGGCGACATGGACCACCCGCCCGCCGGTTCCACGAAAGGCCGGATGCAGGTTGAACCCCAGGCGCACCATGCGCGCCCGCCAGGTCGGCGACAACTTGGCGAGCCAGGCGGGTTTCATGAAGGGCATTCCGACGCAGAGACGCAGAGGCGCTGAGAAAGGCAAAGAAATGCTTTTTCCCTCCGCGTCTCTGCGCCTCCGCGTTTGAATGCAATTTCCGCCATCACATCCGCTCGATAATACCTGCGGCCCCCATGCCCGTGCCGATGCACATGGTCACCATGCCGTACTTGCCGCCGGTGCGCTTGAGGCCGTGCGCCACGGTGGCGATGCGGATGGCGCCGGTGGCACCGAGCGGGTGACCGAGCGCGATGGCGCCGCCGAGCGGATTGACCTTGGCCGGATTGATGCCGAGCTCCTGGATCACCGCCAGCGATTGCGCCGCAAAGGCTTCGTTGAGCTCGATCCAGTCGAGATCGTCCTGCTTGATGCCGACCTGGGCCAGCACCTTGGGAATCGCCGCAATCGGCCCGATGCCCATGATTTCCGGCGCCACGCCGCCAACCGCGTAACCGGCAAAGCGGGCCAGCGGCGTCAGCTTGTGTTCGCGCAGAATTCGTTCGGAAACCAGCATCACGGCACCGGCGCCGTCCGACATCTGCGAGGAATTGCCGGCCGTCACCGAACCACGGGCATGGAACACCGGCTTCAACTTGGCCAACTTGTCGAGGGCCGAATCCGGCCGCGGCCCTTCGTCGGTATCGGCAATCCGCTCGCGCACCACGATCTCGCCGGAAGCCAGGTCGGGCAGGCTTTCGCGGATGGGGTAGGGGGAAATCTCGGCCTTGAAGTACCCTGCCTCAATGGCCGCGCAGGCCCGACGGTGCGATTCGACGGCAAAGGCGTCCTGCGCCTCGCGACCGATCTGCCACTGCTTCGCCACCTTCTCGGCGGTCAGGCCCATGCCGTAGGCGATGCCGATATTTTCCTCATGCGCAAAAACGGCCGGGTTCATCGCCATCTTGTTGCCCATGATCTGCGGCATGATGGACATCGACTCGGTACCGGCGGCAATCATCACATCGGCTAGGCCGAGGCGAATCTGGTTGGCGGCATCGGCCACCGCCTGCACGCCGGAGGAGCAGAAACGGTTGATGGTGATGCCCGGCACAGTGATCGGCAGCCCGGCCAGCAACAGGCCGATGCGCGCGACGTTCATGCCCTGCTCGGCTTCCGGCATGGCGCAGCCGACAATGACATCGCCAATCAGCGCCGGATCAATGCCCGGCACCTGGGCGACCACCGAGCGGATGGCATGCGCCAGCATGTCGTCCGGCCGCACATTTTTGAACATGCCGTTCTTCTTGGCCACCGGCAGGCGCGTCGCGGCGACGATGTAGGCGTCTTGAATTTGTCTCATGTAAATTCCTTTTTAGCTGTTAGCTGTTAGGGGCTTGAGCTATTAGCAAAACCACTCGCAGCTCGATCCTAGGCAACTCGATCCTAATAACTAGTTGTTAGCTGTTAGGGGCTTGAGCTGTTAGCAAAACCCATTCGCAGCTCGATCCTAGGCAACTCGATCCTCGATCCTAGTTTCTAAGCGGTTTGCCGGTTTCCAGCATGTGCTTGATGCGGGCCTGGGTTTCGGGGGTTTTCAGGAGTTCGACGAAGAGGCGGCGCTCGACGGTGAGCAGCCATTCCTCGTCGACCCGGCTGCCGGTCTCGATCTCGCCGCCACACAGGGCGATGGCCGCCGATTTGGCGACCTGGTAGTCGTGGGCCGAAATCATGCCGCCCTCCTTCATGTTCACCAGCATCATCTCGAAAGTCGCGATGCCCGTCTTGCCGGCCACCGGGATACCTCGCGCCTTTTGCGGCGGCGCGTAGCCGGCGTCGGCCAGGGCACGCGCCTCCTTGATGGCGACGTAGAGCAACTCGTGGGCGTTGAACAGGATGCTGTCGGACGGCTTGGCAAAGCCGAAATCGACGACCTCGACGGCGCTCTTCGCGACCTTGGCCATGGCGATGGTCTGGAACACCGGCTGCAGGTAATTGAACACCTCGCCCGGCGTCGCCGACTGCGCGGCCCATTCGGCGGCCCGCACGGCGAATTCCTTGCAGCCGCCGCCGGCCGGGATCAGACCGACGCCCGCTTCGACCAGGCCAACATAGCTTTCCAGCGCCATGACGCGCTTCGCAGCATGCATGACGAATTCGCAGCCACCGCCCAGGGCCATGCCCTGCACCGCGGCCACGGTCGGCACCTGGGCATATTTCAGGGTTTGCGAGGCGCGCTGGAATTTCTCGACGGTCGCTTCCAGCACGTCGAACTGGCCGGCGGCAATGGCTTCGCTGACTTGCGCCAAATTGGCGCCGACGGCAAACGGCGCTTCATGCCAGAGCACGACGCCATCCAGCGTCTGTTCGGCCTGACGCACAGCGGCGATGACACCGTCCAGCACTTCGTTGCCAATAGTATGCATCTTCGATTTGATGGAAATGATGCCGATACCGGCATCGACCGCCGGCAAGGTCCACAGCCGGACACCATCGTTTTCATACAGCGTTTCACCCGATTTTTCCGGCGTCACGCCACCTTCGCCAAGCACGCGCTCGGGGAATAGCTGGCGCTGATAGACCGGCAGAGACGAGCGGGCGACATAGGCATTCCTGCTCGCCGAGTACGAACCCTGCGCCGTGTGCACGCCGGTACGACCGCTTTCCAGCGCCCAGGCCGGCAAGGCCACATTGCTCATGCTCTTGCCGGCCGCGATGTCGGCGGCAATCGCTTGCGCGATGTCACTCCAACCCGCTGCCTGCCAGGTTTCGAACGGCCCCTGCGCCCAGCCAAAGCCCCAGCGCATGGCGAAATCGAGGTCGCGGGCATTGTCGGCGACGTTTTCCAGCTGTACCGCGGCGTAATGGAAGATGTCGCGGAAAATGGCCCACAGGAACTGCGCCTGCGGATGCGACGAGGCGCGCAAGGCGGCGAATTTCTCGGCCGGATTGCGCATTTTCAGCATCGCGCCGACTTCCTCGGCAATCTCGCCGGCCGACGTGCGGTAATCCTGCGCCGCCAGGTCGAGCACCTGGATTTCCTTGCCCTGCTTGCGGAAAATGCCACAACGCGTCTTCTGGCCGAGCGCGCCCTGGCCGATCAGCGCCTGCAGCCAGGCCGGCGTTGTGAAGTAACTGTGCCACGGATCGTTGGGCAGCGTGTCCTGCATGGTCTTGACGACATGCGCCAGGGTATCGAGGCCGACGACATCGGCGGTGCGATAGGTGGCGCTCTTCGGCCGGCCGATTTTCGGGCCGGTCAGTGCATCGACTTCGTCGAAACCGAGGCCAAAAGCGGCGGTGTGGTGCATGACGGCGAGAATCGAGAAGACGCCGATGCGGTTGGCGACGAAGTTCGGCGTATCGAGCGCCCGGATGACACCCTTGCCGAGCCGCGAGGTCAGCCAGGTTTCCAGCGCATCGAGCGTCCCGGCATCGGTGCCCGGCGTGCCGATGATCTCGACCAGATGCATGTAGCGCGGCGGATTGAAGAAATGGATGCCGCAGAAGCGCGGCCGGACGGCTGCCGGCAAGCCCTCGGCGAGCGCCGCCATCGACAGGCCGGAAGTGTTGGAAGCGACGATGGTATGGGCCCCGAGATGCGGCGCGATCTTCGCGTAGAGGTCGTTCTTCCAGTCCATGCGCTCGGCGATGGCCTCGATGACCAGGTCGCACTCGGCGAGCAGCGGCAGGTGCTCGTCGTAATTGGCGGCGTCGATGAACTGCAGTTTGTCCTTGCTGGCCAACGGTGCCGGGTCCAACTTTTTCAGGCCGTCGAGGGCTTTCCTGACGATCCCGTTCTTGTCTCCATCCTTGGCCGGCAGGTCGAACAGCACGACCGGCACGTTGGCATTGGCGAGGTGCGCAGCGATCTGCGCCCCCATCACGCCGGCACCGAGCACCGCGGCTTTTTTCACGATCAGCTTTTTCAAGCGCTTCTCCTTTATGTCTCTTCTGGCGTTCTTGGAATAAAACGAACGTTTGAATTATAGGACAGCAACTTTTCCGGTCAACTGTTTTTTTAGAGCTTTTTTGCAGAACCGAAAGCCAGGCGCGGGTCGGCGCCTCAGGAGGCGAAATGCTGATGCACGCGCTGCTCGAGCAGGTGCCTCACCTGCTCCTCGCTACAGTCGACCAGAGCGCCATGAACCGCACCGGCCATTGGCCGGAAAACGGCCATCACGGCGGGATCGAAATGACTGCCGGTATCCCGCTCAAGGATGTCCATGGCTGCCGAAAAGGACATCGGCTCCTTGTAGGGACGCCGGGAACAGAGCGCGTCGAAGACATCGGCGACGGCAAAGATGCGCGCCGACAATGGAATCTCCTCGCCCTTCAACTGCCGCGGATAACCCTTGCCGTTCCATTTCTCGTGGTGCCCGGCGACCACGGCATTGGCGCCATCCAGCCAGCCCATCCCGGTAACGATCTGCTCACCGAGCTCGACGTGGGTACGCATGACGGCGAACTCTTCGTCGTCGAGCTTGCCCGGCTTGAGCAGGATGGCGTCGGGAATGCCGATTTTGCCGACATCGTGCAAAAAGCTGCCGGCGATCAGCGATTGCATGGCGTTATCGTCAAAACCCATTTGCTCGGCAATGCGGGCAGCCGTCAGGGCTACCCGGTAATTGTGGGCACCGGTATCGGAATCCCGTTTGGCAATCGCCCGGCCCAGCGCCTCCATCATCGAGATATGCGAGTCGAGCACCTCGCGCGTCTTGCGCTCGTTATCGGCCGACAGATGCACCACTACCGGGTAGATCACCGCACCACAAAGCAACGACGCCAGAGCGATCATCAAGGCCGTGGTCAGCGCGTTGGAGAGCATTTGCTCATGCTGCCACTCGGGCATGATGCGCACCCCCTCGAAATAACCGGTTATCGCCGAACGCGGATCTTCCCCCTGAAGCGGCACGAAGATCCGCATTACCCAGCGGCCATCCGGCAAACGATGACTGGCGTAGAAAGCCTTGGCATATTCGGGCACGGCATGGCCCGGCAGGATTTTCTCGATAGCCGCGCCATCTTTGGTCATCGCTTCGGCCAGTTTCTTTCCCTGCCGATCGTAAATTTCGGCGATATCGAACAGCCCGCCGGTGAAAGTCCGGGCGGCAAGCAGGGCTCGCGCTTCGGCCTGCGGCCCGGCTAGCTGGTTAACGTCGAAATGCTGCAACAGGCGTTTCGATTCCTCAATGGCCAGCGACACGGTGCCTTCCTCGGTATTTTCCCGGGTCACGTACCAGGCAATCGGGCTGGCAATCGCGGCCAGGACGACACTGATGGCTGCAATGCGCACGGCAGTACGGCGATTGAAGGTATTCATAACTCTCCCTTGCCTGCCTCTGAAGGACAGTCGGTATTATTTCGCACGAAGCTTAATTGATTCTGAAGAAAAGCGATCTTCCCCGCCCTGTTAAGGAAGACTTAATGCGGGGCCGATACACTTAGCGAAAATCCATTTCGGGCATGCTCATGACTATAGTTCATCGTTTGTTGGCAATCACACTCTGCTCACTGGTAGGACAGGCTACAGCCGGCGAAGCACTGGTTTTACAAGCCGCACAACTCAAGGCACTGGGCATCGAAACCCACGTCGTCGGCAGCGCCAGCGATAGCCGCGCCGGCACCTTGCCGGCCAAGGTGACGGTACCCAACGAGCAGATGCGAGTGGTTACCGCGCCGGTCGGCGGGATGATCGAAATGCTTGCCGTCGCCCCCGGTTCCAGCGTCCGGCGGGGCCAGGTGGTGGCCCACCTGGCCAGCCCACAGGCCCTCGAATTACAACGCGATGCGCTGCAATCGGGCAGTCAATCCTCCCTGCTGCAACAAAACCTGAAACGCGACGAACAGCTCTTCGCCGAAGGCCTGATCGCCGAGTCCCGCCTCCAGGCGACCCGTGCCGCCGCCGGCCAGGCCGCCGCGCAGGCCACGCAAAGCCAGCAGAGTCTAACCATGGCCGGCGTCGCCCGGGGCAAACTGGGTGGCTCGCTGGCCCTGACCTCACCGATCGACGGCATCGTCCTTGAACAGGGCGTGCAACTCGGCCAGCGCGTTGATGGCTCGGCCCTGATCTACCGGATCGCCAAGTTGTCGCCGCTGTGGCTGGAAATCCAGGCGCCGCTAGCCATGGCATCGGCTTTGCGCGAAGGGATGACGGTCAAGATTGCCGGCAGCGAAACGAGCGGCAAGCTGATCGCCGTCGGCCGCGCCGTCGACCCGGCCAGTCAGACCGTCCTGCTCAGGGCGATCGTCAGCAAGGGCGCCGAGACGCTGATCCCCGGCCAGGTCATTGAAGTGGAAGTTGCCGCTGGTCATGGCCCGCAGCAACGCCTGCCAGCCTCGGCCTTGATCCGCGAACAGGGCAAGACCCTGGTCTTCGTGCAGACGGCGAGCAGCGACAAGGGCGTCACTTTCGTCGAACGCCCGGTACGCGTCGTCAGCCAGGGCGGCGACAGCGTCACGGTCGATGGTGTGGCGGCCAACGAGCGGGTCGCCGTCAAGGGCCTGTCCGGCCTCAAGGCCATGCTGACCGGGGTCGGCAAATAATCATGCTCGCTGCCCTGATCCGCTTCTCCCTGACCCAGCGGCTGCTCATGCTGGTACTCACCGCCATGCTCATCGGCGCCGGCGTCCACGCCTTCATGGGACTGCCGATCGACGCCTTTCCGGATGTCTCGACGACCCAGGTCAAAATCATCCTGAAGGCACCGGGTATGACCCCGGAAGAGGTGGAAACCCGCCTCGCCGTGCCGGTCGAGCAGGAAATGCTCGGCATTCCGCACCAGCGCCTGCTGCGTTCCACCTCCAAGTACGCCCTGACCGACATCACCATCGATTTCGAGGACGGCACCGATATCTACTGGGCGCGCCAGCAGGTCGGCGAACGCCTGGGTTCGGCGATGGGCAACCTGCCGCCCGGCGTCACCGGCGGCATGGCGCCGATCACCACGCCGCTCGGCGAGATGTTCATGTTCACCATCGAGGGCGATCTCTCGTTGTCGGAAAAACGCGCCCTGCTCGATTGGGTGATCCGTCCGCAACTGCGCACCATTCCCGGGGTGGCTGACGTCAATAGCCTGGGCGGCGAAGTCCGCACCTTCGAGATCGTGCCGCAACCGCAGAGCCTGACGGCGCGCGGCCTGGCGCTCAAGGACCTGCAGGCCGTCCTGGAAACCAACAACCGCAACGACGGGGCCGGCCGCCTGGCCGATGGCGAGGAATCCCTGCTCGTCCGCGCCGAAGGCGCCATCCGCAATGCCGACGACGTACGGGCCATCGTCCTCCAGGCCAAGGATGGCAATGTCGTGCGCGTCAGCGACGTTGCCGAAGTCCGGCTCGGTGCTCTGACCCGCTATGGCGCGGTGACCAAGAGCGGCAAAGGCGAGGCGGTCGAAGGCCTGGTCCTCGGCCTGCGTGGCGCCAATGCCCAGAGCGTCGTCGCCGGCGTCAAGGCCAAGCTGGCGGAAATCGCCCCGAGCCTGCCGGCCGGCGTCACCATCGACGCCTTCTACGACCGCAGCAATCTCGTCGAACGCGCCGTCGGCACTGTCTCGAAAGCCCTGTTCGAAGCCATCATACTGGTCGTACTGCTGCTCCTCGCCTTCCTCGGCAACCTGCGCGCCGCCATCGTCGTCGCCCTGATGCTGCCGCTCTCGGCACTCGCCACCTTCATCCTGATGCAGATGGCCGGCCTCTCGGCCAACCTGATGAGCCTGGGCGGTCTGGCCATCGCCATCGGCATGTTGGTCGATGCGGCGGTGGTCGTCGTCGAAAATGTCGAAAGCCAGCTCGCCGACGCCCAGGACAACCTGCCGACCCTGCACCTGATTTTCCGGGCGACGGCGGAAGTCGCTGCCCCGGTGACTTCCGGCATCGTCATCATCATCATCGTTTTCCTGCCGCTGCTGACCCTACAGGGACTGGAAGGCAAGATGTTCGGCCCGGTGGCCCTGACCATTGTCTTCGCCCTGGCCTCGTCGCTACTGCTGTCGCTGACCGTGGTCCCGGTCATCGCCTCCTACCTGATCAAGCGCGGCGTCCATCACGAGCCGTGGCTGGTCAGGAAAACGGCGGCGCTCTACGACCGCATCCTGAACACCGCCCTGGCCCATAGCCGGACCTTCATGCTCGGCGCAACGATCGCCCTGGCCGCCGCGGCCGGTGCCTTCCTGCTGCTCGGCAAGAGTTTCATGCCGACCATGGACGAAGGCGACATGATCATGCAACTGGAAAAACTGCCCTCGATCGGTCTCGATCAGACCATGGCCATCGACAGCCGCGTCCAGCAGGCCATCCTGGCCAAGATTCCCGAGGTCAAGGACATCGTCGCCCGCGCCGGTTCCGACGAACTCGGCCTCGATCCGATGGGCCTCAACCAGACCGATACCTTCATGGTGCTGCAGCCGCGCGCTACCTGGCGCGTCCAGGACCCGGCCTGGCTGGCCGACCAGATGCGCCTCGTGATGGAAGACTTCCCCGGCGTCGGCTTCTCCTTCACGCAACCGATCGACATGCGCGTTTCCGAAATGCTGACCGGCGTCCGCGGCGACCTGGCGATCAAGATCTACGGCACCGATTTACCGACCCTGAACCGCCTGGCCAACGAGGTCGAAACAGCCATCAAGAAGGTACGCGGCGCCGAAGACACTTTCACGTTGAAGAACGACGGCGTGCAATACTTGAAGATCGGCGTCGACCGGCTGGCCGCCGGCCGTTTCGGCCTCAATGTGGACGACATTCAGAACGACCTGAAAGCGCTGCTCGAAGGCCGCAATGTCGGCACCGTCATCGAACAGGGGCGGCGCACCCCGGTCATCCTGCGCGGCCCGGCCACGCTGCGCAATTCGCCGGCCGATTTCTCGGCCCTGCGCTTGAGCCTGCCCGGCGGCGGCAGCGTGCCCTTGGATTCGGTCGCCAAGATCGAACGCATTGACGGCCCGGTCAAGGTCGACCGGGAAAATGCCCAGCGCTACGTCGTCGTCCAATCCAATGTCCGCGACCGCGACCTGGTCGGCTTCGTCGACGAAGCCAAGGCCGCCGTTGCCCGCGATATCAAACTGCCGCAAGGTTACCGCGTCGCCTGGGGCGGCCAGTTCGAGAACCAGCAGCGGGCCGCCGCCCGCCTGATGATCGTCGTCCCGGTCGCCTTGCTGCTGATCTTTTTCCTGCTTTTCTCGACCTTCGGCTCGGTGCGCCAGGCCATGCTGGTCCTTTCCAACGTGCCCTTTGCCATGATCGGCGGCATTTTCGGCCTGCTACTGACCGGGGAATACCTGTCGGTCCCGGCCTCGGTCGGCTTCATCGCCCTGCTCGGCATCGCCGTCCTCAACGGCGTGGTGATGGTGACCTATTTCAACCAGTTGCTGGCGCGCGGCCTACCGGTGGCCGAAGTGGTCGTCGAAGGGGCGAAACGCCGCCTGCGGCCGGTACTGATGACCGCCAATATCGCTGCCTTCGGCCTGGTGCCAATGCTCTTCGCCAGCGGTCCGGGCTCGGAAGTGCAACGCCCGCTGGCCATCGTGGTAATCGGCGGCCTGCTCACCTCGACTGCCCTGACCCTGGTCCTGCTGCCCATCCTGTTCCGCCGCTTCGGCGTTGCGCCTACCTTCAACCTAACGGAGAACAAGCATGGCTGATGTCCTGCTGACCCTGGTCATGCCCAACAATGTGGCCCAGCACGTCGAAGACCTGCTGCTCTCCCGCCCCGATCTCGTACCCGGTTTCACGGTCAACGCGGCGGAAGGCCACGGTTCGGTCATCCCGCTGATCGAGGATGCCGAACTGGTGGCCGGGCATGCGCCGCGGACCGTCATTCGCACCGTCGGCCCCGAGGCCGACAAGCGCGAAGTACTGGCCCTGATCAAACAAAAACTGCCCAACACCAACATCTTCTATTGGCTGGTGCCGGTCATCGACAAGGGACGCCTGTGAAACGAATCATCTGTCTTCTCGCCATCGGCCTGGGCGGCACCGGCTTCGCGGCCGAACCGACCCCCAACCTGCCGCCGGCCGAAATTGTCGCCCGCCTGGTGACCACCAACCCGACCGTGCAGGCCGCCGGCAGTCAGGTTCGCGCCGAGGAAGCGAATCGCACCCGCCTCGCAGCCGGGCACTACGAGTGGAGCCTGCGCCTCGGCGGCCAGCAACGCAGTACGGCACCGGCCAGCGGCATTAACGAACGCTACAACGAGTGGAATGCCGCTCTCGAACGCCCCCTGCGCCTGCCCGGCAAGAGTGGGCTCGACGCCCAGCTTGGCGCCGCTGGCGTTGCCCTGGCCGAAGTCGGGCATGGTGATGCCATGCATGAAACCAGCCGCAGCCTGCTCAAGGGCTGGTTCGTCTGGCTGCGCGAAAGCGCCAGCGTCGGGCAATGGAGCGAGCAGGTCGGTCTTCTCGACACGCAGGCGAAAGCCGTGCAGCGCCGCCAGCAACTGGGCGATGCGGCGCGCCTCGAAAGCATCCAGAGCGAAGCCGCCCTCGCCCAGGCCCAGGCCCAGTTGGCCCAGGCCCGGGTCCGCCAGCAGACAGCGGCCGAGGATTTGCGCCGGCGCTTCCCCGGCCTGCCGCTCAATGAACAGACGGAGATCGCCCAACCGACACCGATCACCGGCGATGCCAACGAATGGATCAGCGCCATGCTCGAACACAACCACGAGCTCGGCGTCGCCCGCGGCGAAGCGCTGCGGGCAAGGATCTTGGCCGGCCGCGCCGGGAGCGATCGGCTGCCCGACCCGACGGTCGGTGTGCAAGTCATGCGCGAACGCGGCGGCGAAGAAAAGGTACTCGGCGCCTACATCAGCATTCCGCTGCCCGGCGGCGCCCGCCGCGCCACGGCCGATGCCGCACTGGCCCAGGCCGATGCTTATGGCAGCCGGGAAGCGGCCATCACCCAGAAGATATCGGCCGAAGCGGCCGCCACCTACTACTCGGCCAGCGCCGCCCTCGCCACCTGGCAGGCCGGGCGCGCGGCCGCCGACCGTCTGCGGCAGGCCGCCGACCTTACCGCCCGCGCCTACCAACTGGGCGAAGGCAGCCTCAACGACCTGCTGACGGCCCGCCGGCTGGCCAATGAAGCCCAGCTTTCGTCGCGCCTGATGCAGCTCGAGGCCCTGGAATTGCGCTATCGCCTGCTCCTTGATGCGCATCAGTTATGGGCTTTCGATGCCGACGAACACGATACGCACTGAACAGCCTGTTAATCCCCGCTTAAGTTTCGGCTAATTTTGGCTTAAGACTCGCTCTCTAAACTCCTTCTCCATGTACTCAACAAGGAGAAGGACCATGAGAAGCTTATCCGCCCTGTGCCTGCTACTGATCAGCATTACCAGTCACGCCGAAACACCGCAACAGATTCGCCAGTCCTATGTCAGCGAAGCGGCCGCCGTGCAAGCCGGCTTCACCCCATCGGCCAAACGCGGCGAGGCATTTTTCCAGAAACAATTTGCCATCAACGACAAGATGCCGAGCTGCCTTAGCTGCCATACCGAGAAGCCGCTGAATGCCGGCCAGCACGCCATCACCGGCAAAACCATCCGCCCCATCGCGGTGGCGGCCAACGCCGAACGCTTCAGCGATCCGGCCAAGGTCGAAAAATGGTTCGGCCGCAATTGCAAGGAAGTTGTCGGGCGTAGCTGCTCGCCGGCGGAAAAGGCCGATTTCGTCGCCTACATGAGCGAGGTCCGCTGAGATGAAATCGCTCCTTCTCCTCACTCTGCTCGGCCTCGCACTACCGGCCTGGGCCGACCGTCTGCCCCTGCCGTCCGACACTCCGGCCAGTTTCAAGAGCGAATGCGGCAGTTGCCACCTGGCCTATCCGCCCGCCCTCCTCTCGGCAGCCGACTGGCGGCGCACGATGAACAGCCTGGGCGAGCACTTCGGCACGGAGGCCGAACCGGCCCCGGCCCAGAAGAAGGAAATCGCCGCCTTCCTCGAACGTCATGCCGGCCAGGGCGGCAAGCTGGGGAATGCCGGCGAACCGCCACGGATTAGCAAAACGGCGCGTTTTGTCCGCAAACATGACGAGATCCCGGCCCGCTTCTGGCACGACCCGCGCATCAAATCGGCGGCCAATTGCGAAGCCTGTCACACCCACGCGGCCGATGGCCGTTTCAGCGAACACGACATCGCCATTCCGGAATTGCGGGAGTAGAAGATGCAAAAAATTCTTGTCTGGGACTGGCCGGTTCGCCTCGGTCACTGGCTGATGGCCGGCGGCTTCATCACCGCCTGGCTAACTTCGGAAAGCGAAACCTGGCGCCTGGTCCACGTCGTTTCCGGCGCCACCGTGGTGGCCGTTGCCCTCTTCCGCCTGCCCTGGGGACTGATCGGTTCGCGCTATGCCAAATTTGTCGATTTCGTGCGCGGCCCGACCGCCGTCAAGGACTACCTGGCCAGCCTGCTCCGCCTCGAACCGGACCACCATGCCGGGCACAATCCGGCCGGCGGCTGGGCCATCATCCTGCTGCTCGGCCTCGCTATCCTGAGCGGCCTTTCCGGCTGGGCCATCTATAACGATCTGGGCGGCGAAGTCTTCGAAGAATTGCATGAAGGCCTGACCGGCGCCATGCTCGCCGTGGTCATCGTGCATCTGGCCGGCGTCGTCACCGGCAGTCTGCTGCACGGCGAAAACCTGGTGCGGGCAATGCTCACCGGCCACAAACAGGGCTCCCCGGAAGAAGCCATTCCCTCGGCCCGCCCGCTGGCAGCCGTCGTGCTGCTGGCCTGGATCGCCCTGGCCGGCTGGTTCATCGCAAGCTGATAGAATTCGGCCATGCGTATCCTGCTTGTCGAAGACGACCCCCAGCTTGGCGACGGCCTGACGGTAGGCCTGCGCCAGGCCGGCTTTGCCGTGGATTGGCTACGCGACGGCCAGGCCGCCGACAACGCCCTGCAGACCGAAAGTTTCGATTTTGTCGTGCTCGATCTCGGCCTACCCCGCCTGGCCGGCATGGACGTCCTGGTCCGCGCCCGGCGCCGGGAGCAGAACATGCCCATTCTCATCCTGACCGCCCGCGACGCCACCGGCGACAAGGTTTCCGGCCTTGATGCCGGAGCCGACGACTACCTGGTCAAACCGATCGATCTCGACGAACTGACCGCCCGCATCCGCGCCCTCAGTCGACGCAGTGCCGGACGTGCCGCGCCGCTGCTGATCCATGGCAACCTGGCGCTCGACCCGGCGGCGCATGAAGTGAGACAGGACGGTCAGGTGGTCGAACTTTCCAGTCGCGAGTTTTCGCTCTTGCAGATGCTCCTCGAAAGCGCCGGCCGAGTGCTCACCCGCAGCCAGCTCGAACAATCGCTCTATGGCTGGCGCGACGAACCGGACAGCAATGCCCTCGAAGTCCATATCCATCATCTGCGCAAAAAACTCGGCAGCGATCTGATCCGCACTCTACGCGGCGTCGGCTATACGATCGCCAAATGAGCACCGTCTGGTTCTCATTGCGCTATCGCCTGCTCGGCCTGCTGCTTGGCGGCGTTGCCGCCGCCTGGCTGGCGACCATGGTTTTCAGCTACATCGACACCCACCACGAAGTCGACGAGTTGTTCGACGCCCAGCTCGCCCAGGCGGCGCAGACTTTGCTCGCCCTGGCCGGCCATGATGAAGGCGACGACATTGAAGATCTCGGAGAGGCCGCCCACAAGTACCAGCGCCGCCTGCGCTTCCAGATCTGGCGGGCCGACGGCAAACTGTTGATGCGCTCGAACAACGCGCCGGAAAGCCCCTTGAGCGACGAACCGGGGTTCACCGAAACACGTGGCCAGGAGGGACACTGGCGGCATTTCAGCCTGTGGAACGGCGACCACAGCCTGCAGGTCCAGGTCAGCGAAAATCACCACATCCGCGACGAACTGATCGGCCATATCGCCTGGCGCCTGCTCGCCCCCGCCCTGCTCGGCCTGCCGCTGATCGGCCTCTGGGTCTGGCTGGCGACCCGCCAGGGGCTGGCCTCGCTCGACGGCGTCGCCCAACAGATCGCCAGTCGCGACCCAACCCAACTCCACGCGTTGTCACCGCGCAGTGCCCCGGAAGAAATCCGGCCCATGCTGGAAGCCCTCAACGACCTGTTCCGACGCGTCGAAACGACGCTTGAAACCGAACGTCGGTTCACTGCCGATGCCGCCCACGAATTGCGCACCCCGCTCGCCGCCCTGCAAACCCAACTTCAAGTTGCCATCCGGGCCCGTGACAACGCCGAGCGGGACCAGTCGCTGAACCAGTTGCAAAGCGGCCTGACCCGCGCCACCCACCTCATCGGGCAATTGCTCGAACTGGCCCGCCTCGATCCCGAATCCGGCCTGCCCGACCCGCAAACCGTCAATCTCGGCGCCATCGCCGAAGACGTCTGCGCCGAACTGGGCACCCTGATTCTCGACAAGAATCTCGACTTCGATTTCACCGCCGCCCCCGACTGCATCGTCACCGGCCAGGGCGAATGGCTGCGCGTGCTGATCCGCAACCTGGTGGACAATGCCATCCGCTACACCCCGAGCGGCGGCCAGATCAGGGTCAGCATCAAACGGGAAAACACCGGCTATCGTCTCAGCGTCAGCGACAGCGGCCCGGGCATCCCCGCCGCAGAACGCGAAGCCGTGCTGCGCCGCTTTCATCGCCTGAACCACGCCGACCAGCCAGGCAGCGGACTGGGTCTGGCCATTGTTACGCGCATTGCGGAACTGCATGGCACCCGTCTGGAGCTGACCGACACCTCCCCATCCGGCCTGACGGCAAGCATCAATCTGAAGTTGAAGACGTAAAAAAACCCCGCTTGCGCCAACCAGCGGGGTTATTAATCGCCGACGGCGGGTTTTTAGAATGCCATCGAATATTGGGCCCCAAAGATCCACACATCGCTGTCGTAGGTACCACGAACTGTCGTACCCGATGATGGCCCGGCATTGATCGTCGTATCCTTGACAATCAGGTAAGAGACCCCCAGATCCAAAGCCGAGCCCTTGTTCGGCTTCCACTGGGCACCGACGGAAACCCAGGTGCGATCATTATCGGGCAGGGAAACCAGGCGATGTTCCGCATCAGGAACCGGGGATTGATCATAGGCAAGACCGCCCTTCAGCTTCAGCGCACCATTCAATTGGTAGTTGGCGCCCACGGCAACGCGCCAGCTATCGTTGAACGCGGTATTCAGTGTTTGCACTGTCACCCCGGACGCCTTCTGCACGATATCGACCTTGGGGATGCTGCTCCAGCCGGTCCAGGACACATCGCCCAACAACTCCCATTGCGAGTTCAATTTGTGGCTCAAACTAAGGATTGCGGTATCCGGCAGCGTCAAATCCGCCTTCGCCGCGAAGGAAGTCACGCCGGCGACGGTCAGTGTGCCATCCAGCTTTTGCTTTACTTTGGAGCGATAAGACAAGCCCGCCTTGGTTGCCGGAGAAAGATTCAACAACACACCGACATTCCAGCCCCAGGAGTCGTCATCGGCTTTCAGCGTGGCGAGCGGCGCCAGCGGCGATGCGGCAGCACGCTTGACGTACTCGGCTTCCATCCGCGTCCAGTTGAGGCCGCCGCCAATCGATAGTAGATCATTGACCCGGTAGGCGATGGAGGGGTTGATGTTGTAGGTCTTGATGTCAAACTTGATCGACTGGGCGGCCCCCACCCAATTCTGGTCATATTCGGTCATCAGCCCAAACGGCGCGCCAAGACCGAGACCGACATAGAGATCCTTGTTCAGAGCCCAGGAAAGATAGGCATTGGGAAGAAAGGCCCAACTGCCGCCATCATTGCCATTTCCGGATAGTGTTCCGGCGGTTGAACCATTATTGGTAAAGTTGAAACTAGGGCGAACCGCGGTCAGGCCCAGCGAAACTTCACGATCCTGCAACTGCGTCATGCCGGCCGGATTATAGAAAATGGTGCTGGCATTCTCGGCAACGGCAGCCGAACCGGCGTAGGCATTGCCAATACCACTGGCATTCTGTTCCAACAACTGGAAGCCTGCCGCGCCGGCCGTTCCGGAAAAAGCAGCGGCGATCAACAACGGAATCAGACGCGGGGTGATAGCTTTGTTCATTGATTTGTCTCCTATTTTGTTTATATATCGGGAAAAAGCTCCCTGTACTGCTGCTGCAATTAAATCTCAAACAGACGTTTGAAATGGTGTTTTATTCAGCAAATTTCAAATAACCGTTGGAAATTAACAACACTTTACAAGCTTGCTTGTTGCATATTCAACGGCCCACCGGTAAAGGGGGCAAAACCCGTCCCGAAAATCACGCCGGCATCGGCGAGATCGGCATCGGCAACAATGCCTGCGGCCACCAATTGTTCGGCCCGCTCGATCAAGGGCTGGACCAGCCGCTCGGCCAGCCCGGCCGGAATAGCGTCGGCGGCCGGCTTGACCGCCTTGCCGTCGCGCCAGGCGTAGAAGCCCAGGCCAGACTTCTTGCCGAGTTGCCCCTGCGCCACCTTGCCCTGCAGGCATCGCGGCGCCTGGCTGGCGCCGGCCAACTGCTGCCCGGCCGCCATGGCGATATCGAGGCCGACCGTATCGGCCAGTTCGATCGGCCCCATCGGCATGCCGAAGGCGAGCATGGCGGCATCGACTGTGGCCGGCGTCAGACCTTCATCGACCGCCCGCATGGCGGCCAGCAGGTAGGGCGCCAGCACGGCATTGACCAGAAAGCCCGGGGCGCTCTTCACCGGCAGCGGCAGCTTGTCGATTTGCCGGACGAAGGCACAGGCCGCCTGCAGCATGGCCGGATCGGCGCCTTCGGCCTGTACCACCTCGACCAGGGGCATCATCGCCACCGGGTTGAAGAAATGGATGCCGACCAGGCGATCCGGACGATCAAGCACCGTGCGCAGGTCTTCGAGTTTCAGGCTGGAAGTGTTGGTGGCGAGCAGCGCACCAGGTTTCAGACGCGGCTCCACGGCCTTGAACAGGGCGTGCTTGGCGGCGACATCCTCGAAAATCGCCTCGATCACCACATCGGCATGCGCCACGCCGTCGCCGTTCACATCGGGAATCAGGCGATCGAAGGCCGCACGGGCGAGCAAGGGATCGCGCAGGCGGCGGGCGAACAGCTTTTGCGCCCGCTGCACGGCCGGCGCAATACGTTCCAGGCTCTGGTCCTGCAAAGTCACCGTCAGGCCGCGCAGCGCACACCAGGCGGCGATATCGCCGCCCATGCTGCCAGCGCCGATGACATGGACACGTCGCACCTTGACGGCCGACTCCTTGCCGAACCCCTTGAGCCGCTCCTGCAGGAAGAAGACGCGCACCAGATTGCGCGCCGTCGGCGAACTGATGATGCGCTCGATGATTTCCGGCGCCGCCAGCGCATTGCCGTGGTGGTGCTGCCAGATATCGATGATCGCGTAGGGCGCCGGGTAGTGTTCCTGCCGCGCCTTTTTCGCCACCTGTTTACGGGCACCGCTGGCGACGACCGCCTTCAGCGGCCCGTTGAGCAGACGTTGCAGCAGCGGCAACTTGCCTCGTGGCTGGCCGGAGAGCACCAGTTGCCGGGCCGCCTGCTCCATGACCCGGGGCGGCACCGCGTCGTCGGCCAGGCCCATTTTCTTCGCCCGCTGGGCATCGATGCTCTTGCCGGTCAGCATCATGTCGAACGCCGCCGTTGGCCCGACCCGTTGCGGTAGGCGCAACATGCCGCCCCAGCCGGGAAAGATGCCGAGCATGACTTCCGGCAGGGCCATTTTCGTCCCCGGCTCATCGACTGCCAGGATATAACGGCAAGCCAGCGACAGTTCCAGGCCACCGCCCATGCAGTGGCCGCGCACCAGCGACAGCGTCGGATACGGCACGGCGGCCAGGCGGTTGAACAGATCCCAGCCGCGGGCCACCAGGGCGCGGCTCTTCTCGGCAGTATCGAGCAGGGTGAATTCCTGGATATCGGCGCCGGCGATGAAGCCGGCGTCCTTGCCGGAACGGATGATCAGGCCCTTGGGCTGGTACAGGTCGAGCTGATCGAGGATCTGCGAAAACTCGACGAGCACCTCGGCCGACAGGATATTGGCTGATTCGCCGGCCTTGTCGAGGGTGGCGACGACGATGCCGCTGTCTTCCTTGACGAGATTCCAGTGTTTCATTGTGTGTTCTCCACCAGCATCGCTCCACCCAAACCACCGCCAATGCAGATGGTGGCGATACCGCGCCTACCCTTCTGGCGGCGCAATACATGCAGCAGATGCAGCACGATCCGGGCGCCGGAAGCACCGACCGGATGGCCGATGGCCACCGCCCCGCCATCGACATTCAGTTTTTCATCGGCCAGCGCGCCGAGCGCCCCGGGCAGCCCAAGTTCATCGCGGCAATAGCTATCCGACTTCCAGGCCGCCTGGCAGGCCAGCACCTGGGCGGCGAAGGCTTCGTTCAATTCCCAGCTATCGATGTCGTCGAGTCCCAAGCCATGGCGTTGCAGGATGGGCGTTGCCGCGTGTACCGGACCGAGCCCCATCAGCGCCGGATCGAGACCGGCCCACTGGCTGTCGACGATCTTGCCGAGCGGCTTCAGGTGCCACTTCTGCACGGCCTCTTCCGACGCCAGGATCAGCCAGGCGGCGCCGTCGGTGATTTGCGAACTGTTGGCCGCCGTGATGTTGCCGTATTTCTTGTCGAAGAAGGGTTTGAGCTTGGCCATGCCGCTCAAGCTGGCATCGGCCCGCACGCCATCGTCGCTTGCATAGATTTTGCCGGCGTCATCGACCAGCGGCACGATTTCGTCGAAGTGGCCGGCGGCCTGGGCGGCCAGCGCCCGTTGGTGGCTGCGCACGGCAAACGCATCCATTTGCTGCCGATCGATGCCGAATTTCCAGGCCAGATTCTCGGCCGTCTGCCCCATCAGCAAGCCGACGACCGGATCGGTAAGGCCTTTCATCAGGCCGATTACCGGCAAGAACAAGGCGGCCGGTTTGAGTTTGAGAAAGTGCCCGATTTTTTGACCGGCCGTGCGCAGGCCCATCATGCCGGCAAACCAGCGCACCATCGTCTCCGAATAGAGCAAGGGCGCCCGCGACAAGGCATCGACGCCGCCGGCCAGGATCAGCTCGGCGCGGCCGCACTGGATATTGGCGATGGCCGAATCGAGCGCCTGCATGCCGCTGGCGCAATTGCGCATCACCGTCCAGCCCGGCACCTTCTCGCCACAACCGAGGCGCAGCGCGACCATGCGGCCGATATTGGTTTCGTCCGGCGAAGCCGCCGCGCAACCGAGGATCAACTCGTCGAGATCGCTGGGCAGGAAGGGCTGGCGCAACAGCAAGGCGCGTCCAGCCTGGGTCGCCAGATCGGAGGCGGCGAACGGTCCCGGCCCTTTCTGCGCCTTGAGGAAAGGCGTCCGGGCGCCATCGACGACGTAGATGGTTTTCATCAGGCGGCCATCCGGTCGTCGGCCGGCTTGTTGGCGGTCGCCACGTTGTAGTCGAAGGGGAAATCATCGACCCGCACAACAATATCGCGCAGATGATTGCGCCGTTTCATGACGTCAAACTCGGCGGCATTGATGACGCCGGCCTCAAAGGCAACGCTGGCGATGTCGCGGACATTGGCCTGCGGATTGTTGTCGAAACGGCCATCCTTCTCGGCGGTGCGGATTTTTACCTCGATCGCTTCGGCTTCCAGGGTCGCGGCAAGGGCCAGTTCGATGGCGCCGACCGGCTCGTTTTCGCTGAGCGGCAGATAGCATTCGGCAGTCAGCCGGTCGCGGGTCGCCGACGGCGAAATCAGCGCCTTGGCCACCTGGTGGCCGACCGCGTCGGAAGGCACGACATAGGGATGGCCCCAGGGGAAGATGGCGCGTTGCAGGAAGGCGGCGATGAAGCGCACCGGGAAATTGGCGATGACGCCGTCAAAGGCCTGCTGCGCCTTGTACATGGCATCCCAGATCGCCCAGTGGGCGAGCGGCGCATCGGCGGCCTGCCGGCCTTCCGCCTGGTAACGTTTCAGGGTGCAGGAAATCAGGTACATCTGGGCGAGGATGTCGCCCAGTCGGGCCGACAGCTTTTCCCGGCGCTTGACGCTGCCACCGAGGACCAGCAGCGAGACATCCGCGATGAAGGCGAAAGCCGCCGAGAAGCGCGTCAATTGCTGGTAGTAACGCTTCATTTCCGGTGCCGTGTCGACATTCACCGGTGCGAAGTGCGAACCGGTCATGCCCAACCACAGGGCGCGCACTCCGTTCCGGAGGGTGAACCCGACATGGCCCCACAAGGCATTGTCGAAATCGGCCAGGCCCTGGCGCAGGTCCGGGTTTTGCGCCGCGCGCATTTCGGCCAGCAGATAGGGATGACAGCGGATGGCGCCCTGACCGAAGATGATCAGCGAGCGGGTCAGGATATTGGCGCCCTCGACGGTAATGCCGATCGGCACCTGCTGGTAGGCGCGACCGAGGAAATTGGAGGGGCCGAGGCAGATGCCCTTGCCGCCGATGACGTCCATGCCGTCATTGACCACCTGGCGGGCACGTTCGGTGACGTGGTATTTGGCGATGGCCGAGACCACCGACGGCTTCTCGCCGAGATCGACGGCGCCGGCCGTCATCTTGCGCGTCGCATCCATCATGTAGGTGTAGGCGCCGATGCGGGTCAGCGCCTCTTCGACGCCTTCGAACTTGCCAACCGCCATCTTGAACTGGCTGCGCACCCGGGCGTAAGCGCCGACGGCGCGCGCCGTCATCTGGGCCATGCCGGTGTTCGACGACGGCAGCGAAATCGAGCGCCCGGCCGCCAGGCACTCCATCAGCATGCGCCAGCCCTGCCCGGCCATCGCCGGACCGCCGATGATGAAATCGAGCGGCATGAAGACGTCCTTGCCGCGCGTCGGCCCGTTCATGAACATGGCGTTCAAGGGGAAATGGCGACGCCCGGTATCGACGCCGGGAACATCGTAAGGCACCAGCGCACAGGTAATGCCGATATGCTTCTTGTCGCCGAGCAGGCCGTCCGGGTCATAAAGGTGGAAGGCCAGCCCGAACACCGTGCATACCGGGGCCAGCGTGATGTAGCGCTTGTCCCAGCTGACCCGCATGCCGAGCACTTCCTTGCCCTGCCACAGCCCCTTGCAGACGACGCCGCTATCGGGAATCGAGGCCGCATCGGAACCGGCCCACGGGCTGGTCAGCGCGAAGGCCGGCACTTCGATACCCTTGGCCAGGCGTGGCAGGTAATGGTTTTTCTGTTCCTCGGTACCGTAATGCAGCAGCAGTTCGGCCGGACCGAGCGAATTCGGCACCATCACCGACACGGCAAGGGCCGAGGAGCGCGTCGACAGCTTGGTCACCACCTGCGAATGGGCATAGGCCGAGAACTCCAGGCCGCCGTACTTCTTCGGAATGATCATGCCGAGGAAGCCCTTGTCCTTGATGTAGCGCCAGGCTTCGTTGGGCAGGTCGTAGAGTTCGTGCGTCACCTGCCAGTCATCGACCAGACGGCAGGCTTCCGCGACTTCCCGATCGAGGAAAGATTGTTCGACCGCCGTTAGCTGCGGCTGCGGATAGCCGTGCAATTTGCGCCAGTCGGGCCGGCCGCGGAACAGTTCGCCCTCCCACCAGACGGTACCGGCTTCCAGGGCATCGCGCTCGGTATCCGACATTTGCGGCAGGACCTTGCGATAGGTGGAAAAAAGCGGCCGGCTGACCACCGCCCGGCGCCAGGGCCGAACCGTGATCAGCCCGACCAAAGCCGTCAGGACGGCGATTCCCAGCAGAGGGATGAGGCTGTTGAACATGCTGTTGTCTCCTTGTAGGTCTTTTTTTGGGTACGGCTTATTGCTTCGTGACTTCGTCCGGGAACTGCGGCAGCGGCGCCCTCAGGCCGCCGAGCAGGAAGGACATCAGACGCGGCACCAGACGATCGAGGCGATCGGTCGAGTCGGCATCCTCGATCTGCCAGTCGGTAACCAGGCGCAGCGCATCGGTCCCGGCAATGGCGTAGGAGGTGGCGCCGAGCATGAAATGAAAGCGCCAGACGATTTCCGCCTTGGGCACATCCGGCAAGGCCTTGAACAGCGCCTCCTTGTAGCGGTCGACCACCGAGGCATACTCGTGGGCGAGAAATGTGCGGATGAACTCGGAAGGATCGGTCAGGGTCCGCCCGAGCAGGCGCAGGAAGGTCACCCCACCGCGCTCGTCGTCATCGGCCATGCGCAACAGCGTGCCGAAAAAACCGTCGACAATCAGTGACGGCTTGAGCGGTTTGCCGGCCGCCTCGGTTTCCAGCGCATTCAACACCCGCATGCGCTCGTCGTTCAACCAGTCCAGGCGACGCCGAAACACCTCCTGCATCAGCGACTCCTTGGAGCCGAAGTGATAATTTACCGCCGCCAGATTGACACCGGCCTCGCCGGTAATCTGACGCATTGAGGTACCCTCGTAACCATGCGCCATGAAAAGATGCTCAGCCGCATCAAGAATGCGTTCGCGGGTATCAACGGTTCGTGCCTCTGCCATGGGTTCACCTGTTATTTATTGCGTGATTCATACGTTCGTTTTAATCATAGGGAAAAAAATAAGCACCTGCAAGTGCTTTCTCAAAACCATGGATTTCCGGGCAAGACGGGCGATCGCCAAAGCCGCCGGAGATTGTCGTCCCAGAGCCCTCTGCCAACGCATGATACGACCGTCTAGCGCGGCGCCGTCGCCTGAGCGACCGGCGCCATCGCCCGGCGCTCAACGGCCGTAAACATCCTCGAAACGGACGATATCGTCTTCACCCAAATAGCTGCCGGACTGCACTTCTATCATTTCCAGCGGCAACTTCCCCGGGTTTTCCAGGCGATGCAGGGTCCCCAACGGGATATAGGTGGACTGGTTTTCCGATACCAGCAGCGTTTCCTCGCCGCGCGTCACCTTGGCGGTGCCGGAGACGACCACCCAGTGCTCGGCACGGTGATGATGCATCTGCAGAGAAAGGGAGGCTCCCGGATTGACCACGATGTGCTTGACCTGGAAACGCTTGCCGAAATCGATGCTGTCGTACCAGCCCCAGGGCCGGAAAACCTTGCGGTGCGACGACGACTCGGTACGTTTGAGGGTTTTCAGTTGGCCGACCACCTCCTTGACCTTCTGAATTTCGCCGCGATTGGCCACCAGGATAGCATCCGGCGTCTCCACGATGACCACGTCCCGCAAGCCGACACAGGCCACCAGCCGGTCTTCGGCAATGACCAGGGTATTGTGGGTATCGACCGTCAGCACGTCGCCCGTCAGCACATTGCCGCCGGCATCCTTGTCACCGATTTCCCACAGCGCGCTCCACGCGCCGACGTCCGACCAGCGCGCCGCCAGCGGCACGACGACGACTTCGCCGGTATTGGCATCGAGGCGGGCCAGACGTTCCATGACGGCATAGTCGATCGAATCGGCCGGGCAATTGGCAAACGCCGTCTTCTCCGGACGCAGAAAATCGTGATCCTGTTGCCGCCCTTGATAGGCCAGGCGGCAGGCACTGGCGATATCCGGCCGACAGGCTTCCATCTTGGTCAGCCAGAGCGACGCCTTGATCACGAAAATGCCGCCATTCCACAGGTAGCCGCCGCTTGCCAGGTAGGCTTCGGCAGTCTCGGCATCCGGCTTTTCGACAAACTGTTCGACCACGCAGGCCCCATCGGCCAGCGCCTCGCCCTGCTTGATATAACCGTAACCGGTTTCCGCCGCCGTCGGCTGGATGCCGAAAGTGACCAGCTTGCCCTGTTCGGCCAGAGTGGCGCCCTGCCCGACCGCCAGGCGAAAGGCATCCTCGTCCTGGATCACGTGGTCGGCCGGCATGATCACCAGCACCGGATCAAGGCCATCCTCGAGGGCCGCCAGCGCGGCCAGGGTCAATGCCGGCGCCGTGTTGCGACCGCAGGGTTCGAGCAGCAGGGTGGGATGGTCAATGCCGACTTGGCGCAATTGTTCGGCGATCAGGAAGCGGTATTCCTCGTTGCCGACCAGGATTGGGGTCGCCAGCACATCACCGGCGGCCAGCGGGAAGCCGCCCAGGCGCAGGGCGGTGGCCTGCAGCATGGTGCGTTCGCCGTTCAAACACAGCAGTTGCTTCGGGTATTGCTCGCGGGACAGCGGCCAAAGACGGGTACCGGAACCACCACACAGGATGACGGGTTGAATGATCATAAAAGTTCCGTGCTTTCAAAGATTGAACAAGAACAGTGCCCCCCGGCGGCGACAGGCTTCCACCGGGCTGGCCGGATCGACGACATTTTCAACTTACTCGTTATGGTCGTAGGCCTTGAAACCGGCCATCTTGATCAGGGCGTCGCGTTTGGCGGCGCTGAAGTCGGCCTGGACCATTTCCTTGACCAGTTCCTGCAGCGAGGTGACCGGCTTCCAGCCCAGTTTGGCGTGTGCCTTGCTCGGGTCGCCGAGCAGGGTTTCGACTTCGGTCGGCCGGAAGTAGCGCGGGTCAACCTTGACGATGACGTCACCCGGCTTGACTTTGACTTCCTTGTTGGCGACGGCTTCAACGATAGCAACTTCCTGCTCTCCTTCGCCTTCAAAGCGAAGCTGAATGCCGAGTTCGCTGGCCGCAAATTCGACGAACTGGCGCACACTGTATTGCACGCCGGTAGCGATGACGAAATCCTCCGGCTGTTGCTGCTGCAGCATCAGCCACTGCATTTCGACGTAGTCGCGGGCGTGCCCCCAGTCGCGCAAGGCACTCATGTTGCCGAGATAAAGGCTGTCTTGCAGGCCGAGCGCAATTCGGGCAATGGCCCGGGTGATTTTGCGGGTAACGAAGGTTTCGCCACGCACCGGGCTTTCGTGATTGAACAGGATGCCGTTACAGGCATAGATGCCGTAGGCTTCGCGGTAATTCACCGTGATCCAGTAGGCATACAGCTTGGCCACGGCATACGGACTGCGCGGGTAGAAAGGCGTCGTTTCCTTCTGCGGGGTTTCCTGCACCAGACCGTAGAGTTCGCTGGTGCTGGCCTGGTAGAAGCGGGTCTTTTTTTCCAGTTTGAGAATACGGATGGCTTCGAGAATGCGCAAGGCGCCGATCCCGTCGGCATTGGCCGTGTATTCCGGCTCTTCAAAGCTGACCGCGACATGGGACTGGGCGGCCAGATTGTAGATCTCGTCCGGCTGCACCAACTGGATGATGCGAATCAAACTGGTCGAGTCGGTCAGGTCACCGTGATGCAGGATGAACTTGCGCCCGGTTTCGTGCGGATCCTGATAGAGGTGATCGATGCGATCGGTGTTGAACAGGCTGCTACGGCGCTTGATGCCATGCACTTCGTAGCCCTTGTTGAGCAGGAATTCGGCGAGGTAGGAGCCGTCCTGGCCAGTGACGCCGGTAATCAGGGCAACCTTCTTGGTTTCAACGGTCATTGTTGTTTTCCTTTACATGCAATTTCACGATTATTTGCCGGGTGGTCACCATAACGGCGATGGCGCCGGTGGCCTGAGCAGTCAAGTAGCCCCGAGCAAATAGGCGGCATAGGCTTTCTTCAGCCCTTGCTCGAGGTCGATCGCGGCTTTCCAACCGAGTTTTTCCAGGCGGCGACTATCCATCAGTTTTTTCGGCGTACCGTCCGGCTTGCTGCTGTCGAATTCAATAGCGCCGGTATAGCCCACCACGTCGGCAACGGTCCGGGCGGCCTGGCGAATGGTCAGGTCGCTGCCGTAACCGACATTGATATGGCTGAGCATGGGCCGGGTGACGGCGGCGTAGGTCGCCGGCGCGAGTTCCTGGACGAAAACGCTGGCAGCGGCCATGTCGTCAACGTAAAGGAATTCGCGGTACGGGGTACCGGTGCCCCACAGGGTGAGGGCCTTGGGACGGGCCAGCGGGCTGCCGAGAGTGATCGGCGCCGCGCCGTCGAGGCCGATCATGGTCTTGATGTCGGACGGGATCTCGCCATGACAGTGCTCGTCGGCGACTATTCCGGCAATATCGCCTTGGGACGCCAGCTTGGCCAGGTGGAACTTGCGGATCATGGCCGGCAGCACATGGCTGTTGGCCAGATGATAGTTGTCGCCGGGACCGTAGAGATTGGTCGGCATGACGCTGCGGTAATCGCGACCGTACTGACGGTTATAGCTTTCGCAAAGTTTGATGCCGGCAATCTTGGCAATGGCGTAGGGCTCGTTGGTCGCTTCCAGCGTCCCGGTCAGCAAGGCGTCTTCGGCCATCGGCTGCGGCACCGACTTGGGGTAGATGCAGCTCGATCCGAGGAACAACAGCTTTTGCACGCCATGGCTATGGGCAGCATGAATGATGTTGGCCTCGATCATCAGGTTTTCGTAGATGAACTGCGCCGGGTAAGTATTGTTGGCGTGGATGCCGCCCACCCGGGCGGCCGCCAGATAAACCTGATCGGGTTTTTCGGCGGCAAAAAAGGCATTTACCGCCGCCTGGTTGGTCAGATCGAGCTCGCCGTGCGTACGGGTAAGGATTGAACAATCGCCGCGTCCCTGGAGCTGACGGACGATGGCGGCGCCAACCATGCCGCGATGGCCGGCGACGTAGATTTTTGACGACTGCATGCAGAATTTTTCCCGGTGACCTTGCTGTGACGCTTTAGTGAAGCAATCGGTTTGAAGAATGCCGTGCCGATTTTCTCACATTCGCCAAGATTGCTTCAAAATCACTTTGCCGCCGGCAATAATTTCGCCCCATCGACGGGTCGCCCGGTGCGGCAAGCCCATGCCGTGCCGGTCAGCAACAAAGCATGGGACGCCAGTTTTCTTGGACGATGAACTGACGCAATTGTTGGCTATTCATCGGCCGCCCGAAAACGTAGCCCTGGGCGGTATCGCAGCGGGATTGGCGGAGGAACTCGATCTGCCTCTCAGTTTCAACGCCTTCGGCGACGGTGCGCATCCCGAGACGCTTGCCGAAGGCGATGAGGGCGGCCACAAGTTGGCGAATTTGCGGATTGGAATCGATCTCCCGGGTAAAGGAGCGATCGATCTTGATCGACGTCATCGGCAACTGGCTGATGAGACTGAAGGAACAGAATCCGGCACCGAAATCGTCCAGGGTAAACTTGCAACCGGACGAGGCCAGGCCGAAAAGGGTCTGCATCGCCGCCTCGTTGCCGCTCAGCGCATTTTCCGAGCATTCGAAGGTAATACGCTGGGTCGGCATGCCGGCCCGGACCAGGGTGTCGAGTAGATGGGAGACCGCATCCGGGGCGCAGAGCTGGCGGGCGGAAAGATCGATCACCAGGCCGAGATCGGCATAGTTTTCACTCAGCGCCAGGATTTCGCCGACCGCTTCGGCCAGGGCTTTTTGCCCGAGCTCCGGCATGATGCCGATTTCTTCGGCGATTTCGAGGAAACGCCCGGCTTCGAGCAAACCGAATTCCGGGTGGTGAAAACGGAGCAAGGCCTCGACATTTTCCAAGCCGCCGGTGACCAATGAAATCTCGGGAAGATAGTGCACCTGGTAGCGCCAATTCTTCAGGCCAGCGCGCAATTCCCGCTCCATCTCGAGACGCGTACAAGCCGTTTTCTGGGCTTCCGCCTCAAAAAAGCGAAAAACGCCGCGCCCCGCCGTTTTTGCTTCATAAAGTGCAGCATCGGCAGCGGCCAGCAGGGCTTCCGGCTCGCTGGCATCGCCCGGAAAGTTGGCGACCCCGATACTGGCCCCCAACTCGAGCCATTGGCCGGCCAGCCGAAACGGCTGTCGGAGCTCGGTAAGCAGCTTGTTGCAGACATTGCCGATCCCTTCCGGATGCTCGGTCAGTTCGACGATGACCACGAACTCGTCGCCGCCGCGACGGCTGACCGTGTCGTTCTGGCGCAGCGTAGACAGCAGGCGGGCGGCAACGATCTTGAGCGCCTCATCGCCGGCGGCATGGCCGTAGGTATCGTTGATTTCCTTGAAATGGTCGAGATCGACGTAAAGGACTGCCAGACTCTGACGGTAGCGCTTGGCGCGCACCAGGGCACGCTGCAGTCGATCATTGAACAAAACCCGGTTCGGCAGGCCGGTCAGGCTATCGAAATGGGCCAGACGACGAATGTATTCTTCTTCCTTCTTGCGGTCGGAGATGTCCGAAATCAGCCCAACGTAGCGCCGACCCCGCTGAAACTCGCCATCGACCGCGGCAATCGACAACCATTCGGAGAAAACGACGCCGTCCTTACGCCGATTGATGATTTCACCCGACCAGCGACCATGGCTGTTCAGCGCATCCCACATGGCGCGGTAAAACTCTGGCGGATGCTGACCGGCGGAGAGCAGCTTGGTCTTTTGGCCAATCACTTCGTCGGGACGGTAACCGGTAATTTCGGAAAATGCCGGATTGACCGCGACAATGCGCGACACCTCGTCAGTGACCAAAATCCCCTCGTTCGCCACCGCGAAGACCATGTGCCCCATTTTCAGGTCGAGTACGCGTTTACGGTCACGTAGAGCGCGGGCGATCAGATCGAGCAGCAAAACGGAATCAACCGGCTTGAAAATGTAGCCATCGACGCCGACGTCGATGGCCAGACGCAGATGTTCGGAAGCCGTGGAGGAAGAGATGACGATGATCGCGGCATCGGGGTCATCGGCCTTGATCAGCCGGCTCATGGCCAGGCCGTCGACTTCCGTGGTTTCGATTTCGGTCAGCGTGACGTCCGGCTGTTGCTTACGCCAGATCGCCAAACCCTCCTCCACGCTGTGCGCCATGAATATTTCGGCAACGTAGGGGCGGAGCATTTCCCGTACGTCCAGCCCGACCCGCCGGTCGCTTTCGACGATCAGAATGCGTGATCGGGCAAGGAATTGGAAATTTTGAGTAGACAAGGAAGTTGTCGACTAAGTATCAACAACGGCGCAGCGAAGCCCGCCTGCCACAGCCCGGCGGCCAAAGGCAAAGCGCGGCCGGAAGCCGTCGGGCAGCGATTGGATCGATGGCGAAAAACCGCCGCTCGGCATTTCCCTCATCAAGCCGGCGAGGAACTGCCAGAAATACAAGAATAAAACGAACAAATGAATAATCCCGAAATAAGGCGCCCTAGCGGACAGCTACAATGAACGAGAGCTTGGCTGCAAGCAGCGCCGAAAATACGACAAACGCATATTATAGCACGCGACAAAAATGCCAACCGCGTTATTCGGACTATTTCTGAATTACCTGGCCAAACAGAGGAGCAAACAAGCCGACGTGAAGCGCCGCGCCGGCTTCGGTCCAGCCAGTTTTGATAGGCGGCCGGCCAAGCCGGAATGTCGGCAAGGTCTTGAGCTGTGGCAATCTGGCCGGCACGGGGAAGGCTTGGACGATTTCGCTCAGGGGCACCGACGGATGAATTCGAGCACGTCTTCCGGCGGCAGCGGCCGACTGAACAGGTAGCCCTGGATCAGATCGCAGCCCTTTTGCCGCAAATAGTCGTACTGTTCCTGCGTCTCGACACCTTCCGCCACCAGTTTCAGGCCGAGGTTATGGGCCAGGCCGATGGTGGCATCGCAAATCACCGAACTATCCGGCCCCTGGCCGATTTCCTGGACGAAGGAACGATCCAGTTTCAGGTGATTGATCGGAAACATCCGGAGATAGCTGAGCGACGAGTAGCCGGTACCGAAATCGTCGATCGCCAGACTCACGCCCATGTCGTGCAGTTGATTGAGGATACGGACGGTTTCCGCCGGTTGCTGCATGGCAACCGATTCGGTGATTTCGAAAATCAGGGTCGCCGGTTCGAGGCTGAAAACTTCAATGGCGCCCTTGGCGAGAATGGGCAGATTGCCGTTGCGCAATTGCAGGGCCGAGATATTGATGGCCATTTTCAGGCCGCCCACGCCGGCCGCATTGAATTCGGCGAGTTGCCGGCAGGCCGTCCAGAAAACCCATTCACCGATCGGCTGGATGAGTCCGGTTTCTTCGGCGATGCCGATAAAACTGGCCGGCGGCACCATGCCCATTTCCGGATGCTGCCAGCGGACCAGCGCTTCGACCCCGCTCACCCGCCCGCTCGGCAAATCGATAATCGGTTGATAGTGCACGCAGAATTCCTCGCGGGCCAGCGCCTGGCGCAGGCTGTGCTCGATTTTCAGACGCTCCAGGGCGGCATCGTTCATGCGCGCATCGAAAAACTGGAAATTATTGCGACCGGCCGCCTTGGCATGGTACATCGCGGCATCGGCATTTTTCATCAACGCATCGCCATCCGCACCATCGCTCGGGAAAATGGCGATGCCGATGCTGGGCGTCGTGTACAGGTCGTACCCCTCGATCTGGTAAGCATCGCCGATATTGCGCACGAGCTTTTCGGCAATCACCGCGGCCGACGCCGAGCTTTCCATGCCGCTCAGCATGATGACGAATTCGTCGCCGCCCAGCCGCGCCACGACATCGCTGTCACGCACGCTGTCGCGCAGTCGCGCCGCCACTTCGATCAGCAACTTGTCGCCGATGTGGTGGCCGAGGGTGTCGTTGATGACCTTGAATCGATCGAGATCGATGAACAACAGGGCGACCTGCCCCCCTTCCCGGCGCGCCACGGCCAGGGCCTGATCGAGCCGCCCTTTCAGACTGAGGCGATTGAGCAAGCCGGTCAGCACGTCGTGATGCGCCATGTGCTGCAACTGGGCCTCGGCCGCCCGCTCGGACGAGATATCGGTGAAATGGGCGAGGTAATGGCTGATCGCCCCAGCCTGATCCCGCATCACCGATATCGACACCCATTTCGGGTAGGTCCCGCCATCCTTGCGGCGATCCCACATCTCCCCCTGCCACAAGCCCTTCTCGAGAACGGCTTTCCACATCTCTCGATACTCGGCCAGGGTGGTGCGCCCGGAAGACAGGAAACGCGGATTGCGCCCGATCGCCTCGGCCTCACTGTAGCCGGTCAGAGTGGTGAAGGCCGGATTTACCGTGACGATATTGTTGGCGCTGTCACTGATCAGGATCGCCTCGCCGCTGTAATGAAAGGCGCTGGCCAGCAACTGCAGGCGCGATTCCATCTGGTGCTGGCTGCTGATATCCTGCGTCGCCCCGAGCATGCTGAGCGGTCTACCGTCTTCGCCACAAACCAGTTCGCCATTCTCCATCACCTGCTTGATCCGGCCATCCGGCAACAGCAAGCGGTGCTGGTGCTGAAAACGCTGGCGCAGGCGGATGGCATCGCCGAGCACCCGGTCAACTTGGGCCCGATCGTCGGGATGGACCACGGCCAGGAAATCGTCGAAACAAAGATCCTTTTTCGCCGGATCGATCTCGAAAATTTCGAGCAATTCATCGGACCCCAGGATACGGCGACTATCCACCGCCATCTCCCAACTGCCCAGTTGGGCGATACGCTGGGCGGCCTTCAATTGTTCCTTGTTGCGCCGCAACTCCCGCAGCGCCGCCGACTCCCGTCCCTGGACCAGGAATAGACGAAAGAGCACGATGCCCAGACCGGAAAACAACAAAAGTCCGAGCCCGAGCGGCGCCGCCACGCGCCGACTCCAGGTGCTGCGCAGATCCGCCTCAGCCAACCCGGCCAGAATGTAAAACGGGTAATGCTCAAGGGCGCGGTGGGCATAAATACGGGGGACACCGTCAATCGGCGAAGCAAAGCTCAGCAAGCCCGGCGCGCGACCCGCCGCACCACTGGCCACTGGCTCCGGCAACGGCGGCAAAACCCTTTCACGGTCCCCACCGAGCGCCGGCACATGCAAGACCAGCCGATGGCTGTCGGCGCGCCGAACTTCCAGCGCCCCGCCGCTTCCCAGCTTCAAGGTATCGAATAGCAGGGTAAAGTGCTGCAACTGCAGGTGCACCAGCACCACACCGCGAAACGCCCCGCCCGGCGTGCGCATGGCACGCGCCGCGACGATCGTCGGATTGCCGTCCAGCCGCGAGATCAGCGGATCGGAAAAAACCATCCCGGCCCCGGCCTGATCGCGCAGCACAGCGAAGTACGGACGATCGGCAATATTCACCGCCGGCGTTACATTGAGCAAATTTCCCCGGCTGTCGCTGACGCGGAAACTGCCGACTTCCGGGAAGCCCAGGCGATAGTGTTCGAGGTCGCGCTGCAATGCCAGGTAGGCGGCGGGGGAGGCCGGACGATCGAGCAAAGCGTCGGGTACCCGCTCGGCCAATTGCAGCAAATCGGCATCGAGACGGCGCAGGGCCGCATCGAAACGGGCCTCGATCAGTTCGGCGCAATTGCTCACCGTCAGTTCGGCCTCGGCACGCGTCTCCCGGTACGCCGACCAGACGATATAACCGAGCAGCAGGAACCCGCCAATACCGAGCACGACCAGCGCCCGCCATAGCAGGCAACCGCTCCGCGTGTAGTTTTCTGGCGCCTGAGCCACTGAGCTGGGCATTTTTATCTCGTTGGTCCGCAGCCGGCGATTCTGCTCAAGCTGCCGGCAATATGCAAACGCCCTGGCCGGGATGGCGCGGCGCTTGCTGTTCATAGACGACAAACCGACAACCCACCGGGCAGCCGCTCTGGCGCTCGACGAGCAGTTTGCGCTCTTCGCTGAGCACCCGCCAGTCGGCGAGGGGAATACTTTCCGGGAACACAGTGTCGCCGGCAAACGGCATGTCGATCCGGGTCAGATAAAAGCGTTGGCAATACGGCCAGGCGGCCGCATAAACCGAGGCGCCACCGATAACGAAGACCGGTTTACCGGTCGCCAGAGCGGCCGCCAAGCCCTGCTCGACCGAATCGACGCGATGCGAACCGGGCCGTAGCGTCAGCTCGCCCCGCCGACTGAGGACGAAGCAATCTTCCGGCACCTGGGCCATCGACTCGTAGGTCAGGCGACCGACGAGCAGCGCCGCACCGGCCACCGTCGCTTCAAAATAAGCCAGCTCTTCGGGGATATCCCAAGGCAGCCAGCCGGCCAGGCCAAGCATGCCGTTGCTCGCCACCGCCCCGATCGCGGCGATCACGATTGGCTCGCCGCCCATTGCTGACGGGTCAGCGCCAACGAAATGGCCGGCGTGCCCTGCCCGTTATAGACATGCGGCTTGTGCATGGAAACCAAGGCCGAACTGACCATGGCAATGGCGAAAATGGCATCCATGACTTCGAGAATGCTGGACTCCAGGCATTCGCAATGCGGGTTCTGCTCCAGCTTGCGGATGGCCAGGAAAATCACCTCGTAATCGACCACCTGCCGGATGTCATGCGGGTCGCGAACCGCCGCCAACGGCGCCCAGGCCTCGGCATGCACGACCACCGCTTGCGGACCGTGTTTTTCCAGCGGATTGCAGCCGGTGCGTAACTGAATGGTGGCATCAACGGAAACACACCAATGGTTATCCAACAAAGAATGCTCCCTTCGATTCAGGCGAGAAAATGTCCTTGAAGCGCCGCGACGCCAGGGTTTCTAGATTGATTGCCTATTCGGCACAAAACAATACCAGACACCCAAAAATTTACGGGCGAAAAAAAACGCAGGCCAGCCGCTCCTGCGCTTCGCCCGCCATCCGCTTGCCGTTAGGGCGCCACAGTAGCCGCCCTAACTGACAGCGTTCTTACTGGGGCAACGGAGAGTGCCGCTGTCCACCGGCAAGCGTTGGCGATTATTTCGTCTACCTCAGGCCGTGACATTGATCAGGGTGCCGGTTTGCTGCCCCGCAGTATTGGTTACCGGCTTCGGCGCTTCTTGCGGCAGCTCGGCGGGTTGCGGCTCACTCTGAGGCGGCTTTTTTACCTGCTGCACGGACTCGGTCTGCGGCGGCGGCGCGACCGGCGCGCTGGGTTTGGTATAGGTATTAAGACTGGAAGTGACTGATTGGATGTCCATAATCGCATCTCCTGAAAACATCAAAACCAAAACCGCTGAACAATATTTAACAAATATATCAAGCGAATAATGGCCACAAAAAACTCATTCTTGGCCCCCGGAAGGCCCGGCCAATCCGACCTACAGCCCAGACAAAGCGGCCTTAGGCGCAAGCCAGCCAAGGCGTATGAAAGATCCGACTACCAGATCACAATACAACATTAACAACAATAGTTCCAGAAAAATATCAAATACAACAGCCCCTAATCCTGCCTCGCCACGTTCTCCTGTACCCAGCCAGGCAGCCCATGGGGAAGCGCTCAGCCGTATCTGCCGAACACCTGTCCAGTTGCGACAATACGCTGTTTCAGGCGGCCAGTTTCAGCAACGGCATTTGCCGAGGCGGGATATCGACGCTCTCCCGCAATTCCTTCCCTGGTTTGAAATGCGGCATACGCATGGCGGGCACCGCAACTTTCTGTCCGGTTTTCGGATTTCGCCCATTGCGGGGCGGACGGTAATTCAAACTGAAGACCCCGAAGCCGCGGATTTCGACCCGTCCGTTTTGGGCCAGCGTCGCAGCAATTGCATTGAGGATTTCCTTGACGGCGATATCGGCATCGGCATAAAGCAGCAAAGGAAATCGTTTGGCCAGAACGGCCGTCAGTTCTGAACGGGTCATGATGTTTGCGCTCCGACAGCGCAGGCAACAGCCGACAAAAGCCCACAGCAAAAATATGAAAAAAATATCATTTTAATTACTTATTCAGATCGCCTTTTACCAAGCGGCCGCCGTCCATGATCAAACAGCGACTTGAGCAAGGCAACATCCCGAACCTGCAGCAGGATTAGCCCGTTTTAAACCACAATGACTTTTGTATCATTTTTTGTGTTTATTTCAATTTAACAACAACCAGCCCCACAACGAGGCTTAGTCAGAGACAGCCATCTGACCGCCCCACGGACGGATTCGCACCGACTAGCTGGGCATTGAAGAGCTACAAGCCCTTAAACCCAGAAAAGGCAATTGCAGCGCAGAAACGCGGGGTCACTGCGATGAGATTAGCCGTGATTCAGCCGCGTCCCGACGGGACCAGGACAAATATGGAGAGCGCCGACGGGCCGCCGATCAACGCAGGCGCTGGGCAATCACGGCGATGGGCGCGGTGGCGCTGGCGATGCACTTATGCTCGGCATCGAACAGCGCGGCGCGGGCATTGACCATGCTGCGCCCGATTTTTTCCAGTTCGGCCTCGACGAACAGTTCGCCACGCAAGGCCGGACGGAAGTAATTGGTCGTCTGGGCCACGGTGGCCAGCGTGGTACCGACCGGCGTCTGCGAGAAAGCGGCGAAGATCATGCCGAAATCGAGCAGCGCCGAGACGATGCCGCCCTGGATCACGCCATTGCCCTGGGTAAATCCTTCGCCGACCGTGTAGCCGACATGGATGCGCCCGTCGCTGGCCGCGATGAGGCGCATGCCGAGAGCAATGGCCAGCGGATTGGTGTCGACCGCCAAGTCGTGCAAGCCGCCGTCGATTGCCCGGCGGACGAGCCGGCGCTCGGCGTGGTCGGAACCGTCGCTCATCGCTCAGCCCTGCAGCAGACCGTCGAGCAGGTTGATCATCTGATCGATTTCGCCTTCGCTGACATTGAGTGCCGGCATGAAGCGCAACAGGTTGGGGCGCGGCGAATTGAGCAGCAGCCCCTGCGGCGTCAGTTCATGGGCACGCTTGACGAGGTCTGGGCCGCGCTCGTCGGCGAGAACCAGGGCGCGCAACAGGCCGGAGCCGCGCTCGCCCTTGAGGCCGTGGCGGGCGCAGAGTTCAAGCAGCTTCTGCGACAGGTACTGGCCACGCGCTTCGACCGTGGCGAGAAAGCCCGGCGCCAGCAGCGCCTTGAGCACGGCCAGACCGACCGCCGTCATCAGCGGGTTGCCGTTGTAGGTGCCGCCCTGGTCACCCGGCTCGAAACAGCAGATCGCTTCGCGGGCGAGCAGCGCGGCGAGCGGCACCCCGCCGCCGATGCCCTTGGCCAGGGTCATGATGTCCGGCTCGATGCCGGCGTGCTGGTAGGCGAACAGCTTGCCGGTACGGCCCATTCCAGTCTGCACTTCATCGACGATGAGCAGGATGCCGCGCGCTTCGGTGAGCTCGCGCAGGGCCTTGAGAAAGTCGATGTCGGCGGCGATCACACCGCCTTCGCCCTGCACCGGCTCGAGCATGACGGCGACGGTTTTCGGCCCGATCAGGGCGTCGACCGCTGCGATGTCGTTATAGGCCGCCTTGTGGAAACCCGGCACCTGCGGCGCGTAGAGCGTGTCCCAGCCGGCCTTGCCGGAGGCCGACATGGTCGCCAGCGTGCGCCCGTGGAAGGAATGGTCGAAGGTGATGATCTCGTGCGCACCGCCCTTGTTGAGGCGGCCCCACTTGCGCGCCAGCTTGATGGCGCCTTCGTTGGCTTCGGCACCGGTATTGGCAAAGAAGACGCGGTCGAAGCAGGAATTGGCGGTGAGCAGGCTGGCCAGTTCGACCATCGGCCCGTTGTAGAAGGCCGGGCTCGGGTTGATCAGCCGACTGGCCTGCGCAGTCACGGCCGCGATGATTTCCGGCGGGCAGTGGCCGAGGCAATTGACCGCCCAGCCCTGAACGAAATCGAGATAGGCCTTGCCGGTGTGGTCATACAGCCAGGAACCCTCGCCCCGCTCGAAGACGAGCTCCGGACGGTTGGTGATGTACATCAGCGAGTCGGTGTTGGCAGATTGGTATTGCATCGTCAGTTTTCCGTAGCGGGGGACGTGAATGGTAAGGGCGTAATGTTACCGAATTACGCCATGCTGCGCCGCACCAGAAACGCCGGACGGCCTTTTGCCGGGATGACGGGATCAGGCCCGCGGCGGGCGCTGGCCGGCCTTCTTCCTGGCCGCCAGTGTCACCAGGAAAGGAAACTCGGCATCGGCCGACTGGACGATGCGGAACGCCGGCCCGACCGCGCGTGCCAGCCAGGCCACCAGCGCGTCGAGATTGACGGCTTCGCAGCGCAAATCGGCAGTGACGCTGCCCATGTCCTCGTACACCGGAAAATCCGAGCACCCCGCCGGCTTGATGTCCTGGCCGTAAATCGTACAACCATGCCCGGCCAGATCGTAGGCAGGACAGGGTTTGCTATGCACGTAGTAGAGCCCGTTAGCGGCCCGGATCTCCTCCGGGCCCTTGCCGGCAGCGAGTTGCCGGTCGAAGGTCTTGCGCGACTCGCCGAGTTTCCAGAAGGTCCGGATCTGCTTCCATTCCAGCTCAAGGACGAGCGCATCGAGACGGCAGCACGGCTTGGCGCACACGCTGCAATGCGGAATCACGGCGGCCGCCTGATAGGCATCGGCCGCAGCGGCGAGCTCGCTGGCGAGGGAACGGCGGGAGTCCTGATTGCTCATTGCGGGACAGACAGGAAAAACGTGGCGGCGGAAGAAAGAAGGATCACGGTCAACGGGGGTCAGGTAGTCGAAATGGAACGGCGCGCCCGGAACTTGCTCCAAGCTGCGCGCAGTATACGGCCAAAGTCACCGTACTTGCCGGCACAGGCCGGACTGCCGGCATACTGCCAATATATTTTGAGCGCACCACAATATCCGCGCCCGGCGTTCGTCTACCCAGGTATGGATACATCGCTTTCCCTGCCACCGCCCTACGAAAAGAGCCGCCTGATGGCCGAGCAGAACCGCCGCCTGACCGAAACCGTTGCCCGCGAAAGCGGGCGGCTGGGCAGCTTCATCCGGCAGCGCGTGCCCGATCCGGGCGAGGCGGAAGACATCCTGCAGGATGTCTTTTTCGAACTGGTCGAGGCCTGGCGCCTGCCGGAACCGATCGAACAGGTCGGCGCTTGGCTGTTCCGGGTGGCGCGCAATCGCATCATCGACCGCTTTCGCAAGCGGCGCGAGGAGCCTTTGCCGGCAGCCGGCATCGCGGATGCCGAGGATGACAGCGAGCATTGGCTCGAGAACGCCATGCCGGCCAGCGACGGTGGCCCCGAGGCGGCGCATTTGCGGCGCCTGTGGCTGGATGCCATTGCGGCCGGGCTCGAAGAACTGCCGGCCGGGCCGCGCGACGTATTCATCGCCCATGAACTCGATGGGCAGAGCTTCAAGGAAATGGCCGCGGCCAGCGGCACCTCCATCAACACCCTGCTCGGCTGGAAGCGGCAGGCCATCCTGCACCTGCGCGAACGCCTGCGCCCCCTTTACGACGAACAACCCTGAACGAGGAATCACCATGCACTGCTCTACTGAAAAATCCGGCTGCGTTTCACGCTGCCTCAAGATCGGCCTGATGGCGGTCGCCGGCATCGCTGCCGTCACCTGGGTCGTCATGCAATTGTGGAACTGCCTGCTGCCCGACCTGTTTCTCGGCGTCTCGCCGATCAGCTACTGGCAGGCGCTCGGCGTGCTGGCCCTCAGTCGTATCCTGTTCGGCGGTTTGCGCTGCGGCGGCCACGGCCATTGGCGCGAACGCCGCGAGCGCTGGGAAAAAATGACGCCGGAAGAACGGGCACAGCTCAAGAGCCGCTTCCGTAGCCGCTGGAGCGCTTGCTGCTCTTCGGACAAGAGCGAAGAAGCCACGCCCGCCGACGACAAACCCGCCGGCAAGGCCTGATCCAGACTGCGTGCACCGCCCGCCATCCGCCGGGCGGTGCACGCGCAAAAAAAGCCAAAAATCAAAACCGAAGCCCATGCCCGACAGCCCTACCCTGCCGCCCGCGGCAAGTGACCGCCCCGCCCTGCCCGGCCGCCTGCGCCGCGCCTTCTGGCGCTTTCTGCCCCTGATCGGCGGCCTGCATCTCTACATCGGCTGGCGTCTGCTGCCGCCACTCGATCTCGGTGCCGCCGGCCTGACGCTGGCCATCGCCGGGCTGACGATTTCCACCGGCCTGGTCCCGCTCGGTTTGTTCGCCCGTTTCGTCGTCGACCGCCAGGCGCTGGCCGACCGGCTCGGCTGGCTGGGCGGTCTGGCGATGGGGCTTTTCTCGTCAGTGCTGGTGTTGACCGTATTGCGCGACCTCGCCCGGCTGTTCGCCGACGCACCGGCGCTGGCCGCGCCGACGGCCGTCGGCGTGCTTGCCCTGGCCGGCCTGTTCACGCTGCTCGGCTATGTCAATGCGCGCCGTGTTGCCCGTGTCGTCCGGGTCGACATCCCGCTGGGCGGGCTCCCCGACGCACTAGCGGGATTCACCATCGTCCAGCTCAGCGACATCCACGTCGGGCCGACGATCAAGCGAAAATACGTCCAGGCCATCGTCGACCGCGTCAACCAGCTCGCTGCCGACATGGTCGTCATCACCGGCGACGTGGTCGATGGAACAGTCGAACAATTACGCGCCGATACCGCACCGCTCGGCCAGTTGCACAGCCGGCACGGTAGCTACGTGGTGAGCGGCAACCACGAGTTTTACTCCGGCGCCAAGGCGTGGCTGCGCGAATTCACACGCATCGGCTTGCACAGTCTGGAAAACCGCCACGTCGTCATCGAACACCGGGGCGCCCGCTTCATCCTGGCCGGAGTCAGCGATTATTCAGCAGCCGCCTTCGATCCGGCCCAGGCCAGCGACCCGGTCGCCGCACTCGCCGGCAGCCCGCCCGGCCTGCCGCGCATCCTGCTCGCCCACCAGCCCCGCTCGGCCAGCGCCGCCGCAGCCGCCGGTTTCGACCTGCAGCTCTCCGGCCATACGCACGGCGGCCAGTTCTGGCCGTGGAATCACTTCGTATCGCTGCAGCAACCCTTCACCGCCGGCCTGCACCGGCTCGGCCAGCTGACGGTCTACACCAGTCGCGGCACCGGCTACTGGGGACCGCCCAAGCGCTTCGGGGCGCATTCGGAAATCAGCGTGCTACGCTTGGTCAGGGGTTGAGCGGGGAACCCGGTCGTTGCAATTTGGAAAAGCGCAGGTCACCACCTGGATTTGGCCCGGGTTAAACCTTTTCAGGCGATTGGCATATAAATCACTACTAACTGTTAATTGACAGCTTGTCGGCCGAAGCGGTCGTAGTCACCATAAGCTCTCCCAGTCTGTTCTTAGCCGATAACCTGACACTCGTCGTCAGACATCTCAAATGTCTGCCACATTGAGGAAGATTCAATCGCCGAAACACTTTCGCACTGACTGCTCACCGCAAACGTTGGACTCGGCAATACTCCTATAAACCTTCGCCTTTCACGAGAAGGGCTTCGATGCGTCTCCGGACACAGAGATGACACCAGATATCTCCATGCCATCGGTAAGAAATAGCTTGGAGCGAATATCGGAGCGGCAGGCTTCCAAGAACGAGTTCGCAAGGGCGATACAATACTCGTGAACGCGTTCGAGGTTCAGGTTTTCCAAGAGCTTTCGACTCGTGTCAAGAGAAGATTTAGAGTCCAGGTGTGCAGCGAACTTGTTCCGAACCTCGCGCATTTCGGCCTCCAGTATGTGATCTCGATTGAACTGCGCGAGCACGGGAAGGCCTCTCATACTATCTTGCGCCCACAACGTAAGAAGAGATGGCTCCTTGGTATCATCGTATAGGCAATCGAGAATCGACGTAATGTCGATGATCGCAAGCAACCAGCCAAGCTCAAAAAGCAGATACTGCTGCTTACTTGTCCAATCCTGCCCCTTGAGGGTGAAATAAAAATCCGCTCTGATAAAGCGCAATGCGGCAGTGATCATGGCCCCCTTGTGCTGTGAACCTTCGCAAGGAAGAAGCGAGACAGCGTTCGGAATTGCCATACTTAACCGGGTCACGTTCATTTGTACGCGACTCATGTCAGTGCTCTGGTGCTCGTCGCTTAAGTCTAACGCTAACCGATCTATGCTCACTGCTAATGGCGGATAAGCCTTTGCGAGTTGTAACCGAATTGCTGATACATCGCTTTGGAATACTCCGATCGTGGTGCTGTCGATCTCATTCCACCACGTTATCGTGTCCGCTAAGTCGAGTTCTTGCTGGTGGGCCGTAAGCTTGTCGCGGATTAAGTCGTACGTTGCATCGTAAGAGGCTCGAAGCGCCGAGATCCCGTTTTCAAGTTCCTTGATGCTTACCGCGTCCAGTTTGGAATTCCGGCGTGTTTCGTTCTTGATCCATCCCACTAATTTCAGCAAGTTGTCGATGCCGACAAAGTAATAGCGAAGCAGGGCGCGCTTGCTAAAGTCGCTCAAGGCGCTTTCCTTAACCTGATTCAGTAGATCAAGCTGATCGAAAATGTGATGAAGCTTCTGGAGTTCGTCATTCAAAACAGGCACGACATTCCCTCATTGGTTAACTTGTAAAAGTTACAACAGGATTAGGCATTCTTCATGCATCGACCATCAGCTAATGCTCGGAAATCAATATAGGGACCTAAGGTCAGTATCCAGCTACGCCAAATAGCTGTTGCGCCATGTTATGAGGACCTACCACATTGATCCCTGTTCCTCTATCTCTATTGCTGTGATGCAGTAGCAGGTCAATCGCTTCGTCAAGAACCTTCGTATCGTTTTCTTCTTGGAGGTGTCCTTGATACCAACGCATCGATAGGCCCGCTACTATGTCGGATAGCTGAATTCCAGTGCTCTCTGGTGAGGCTTTAAAGATCAGATCAGCCATTTTCTGGAAGTTGTAGTCAGAATATGGCATCTTGAACTTTGTGGGTTCCAACTTGATGCTTTCGGCTTGAAATTTGGCCTCAGCAATGATTTCATCAAAGTGAGCTTGCTCATCATGAAAGATGCGGCATTTTTCCAATTTTCCCACTAAATACAGATTAATGCGGGCATAGATGTTGGTGAAGGACGAGAAGTTCGGAAGCATCCAAACTTCTTGGTCACGCTTCCCGATGTCAGGGAGAGGCAAGAATCGTCTATGGGCTTTTTCCCCTTCTTGCTCGATCATGATATGGAAGTCGTCTTTGCTTTCTTCAACCTGAGAAGCAATACATTGAGCGACTTCGTGGGAATGTTGGCTAATACAGTCTTTGAGAAGATCGAAGTAGGCTCCAATCTTTTCATTTGATGGGTTGTTCATGCACTGAACGAACTCATAAATCACGTCGCTGGGGACTCGATAATATATGTAGTCCGCAAAGATGTTTTTCATCCAAACGGTATCTTGTGATTCCTCGGTGTTGAAGTATGGAGGCCAGATGAACCACTGGGTGATGCTCACGGCGAGTTGGTATTTCTTGTCTACAATTTCAACGAAAAACGGGAAATCGTTCCTTACCAACAAATCAACAGCGTCAAGAGCAAAATCAGGCTTGCGCTTCAGGATTTTGCTGAGTTTGAGTTCGGCGGCCTGAACATTGTGCTTCTTCCTTAGAGCGGCAAGCTCTTCAGTGAGGCTGCTCTCGTTGGCAATCCCTACTGCTGCCAAGCTAAAGACGACTTGTCCGCCGAAGTCTAGATCTGCACTGGTTCGTGCGAGATCTCCGGTGTTGCCACTCTCGTCTATGTAGAAATTCATACTCTCACAGTCATAGATGTATATTTGGTGACCACGTTTGGTCAACGTGCTGCTGATCTGCCGTTTAACGGCAGGTGACCAATGTATTGCCGACCGACAGCCAACAGCAAGTGAACGGCGGGAATGGCCGACCAACCGCCCCTAAACCAATCCCGCCAACGCCGCCTCCGCAAATTGCACGTCCTGCGCTTCGCTGCCGCCCGAGATGCCGATGGCGCCGACCAGCACGCCTTCGTGCTTGACCGGCAGGCCACCGCCGAAGCCGACGAAGCGCTCGCGCTGCAGCAGGCCGTGGCGCAGCATTTCCGAACCTTTGGCAAGGCGGGCATCCCATTTGGCAGTAGCCGGGCCGAAGCTGACCACGGTATAGGCCTTGTCGAGGGCGATGTCGATCGAGTGGAAGGGCGCACCGGGGTGGCGCTTGAAGACCAGCGGGTAGCCGGCGCGGTCGACCACCGCCACACACACTTTTACGCCGGCTTCGGCCGCAGCGGCCAGGGCCAGGTCGGCCAGTTCGTCGGCCGTACCCAGGCCGAGCGAAGCGATCATTTCGATATCCATCAGGTTTTCTCTCCATGGGCGGCCGACACCGTCGCCGCCAGGCGGGCGCGGCGGGTCAGCAGGAAGACGACAAAGCCGGCGAGGACGACGCCTTCGCCAAGCAGGGTGTTGCCGGCGCCGAGGCCGACCGCGACGAAGCCGGCGAGCAGGCCGCCGAGCGCGTCGAAGCCGAAACGGGCCGAGGTGAAGAAGGAAACGATGCGGCCGCGCAGGTGGTCGGGCGCCATGCTCTGCAGCAGCATGTTGATGCCGACATTGCACACCGAGATGCCGAAGCCGAGCCCGGCCATCGCCGCCAGCGCCAGCGGCAGGTGCGGCGTCAGGCCGAAGACGAGCAGCGCAACGGCAGCAATCGCGGTGCCGGCAACGACAGCGCTGATCAGGCCGGGCACCGTCTTGCGCGTGGCGAGAAAAATGGTCGAGGCAAAGGCGCCGCAGCCGGCGGCGCCCCACAGCCAGCCCAGGGTCGTCGCGTCGCCGGCAAAGACGTCGCGCGCGAAGACCGGCAGCAGCACGGCGTAGGCCGAGGCGGTCAAGTTGAGGCCAGTCAGCGTGATGATCAGCATGCGTACGGTCCACGTCTGCCAGGCATACAAAATGCCCTCTTTGAAGACCTGGCCGACCGAGCCACTCGCCTTGGCCGTCGCCTTGACCTCGATGCACAGCAGGCCGCCGATCAGTGCCAGGAAGGACAAGCCGTTGATCGCGAAACAGGCTGCTTCCGAGGTCAGGCCGACGAGCAGGCCGGCGATCGGCGGGCCGACGAAGCGGCCGGAATTGAACAGCATGGCGTTGAGCGCCAGCGCGTTGGGCAGGTCGTCGCGGCTGCCAACGAAGCCGCCGATCATCGACTGGCGCAGCGGCGTGTCGAAACTGTTGAGAATGCCCAGGGTCAACGACATGGCGACGATGAAGCCGGTCGTGATCAGGCCCGAGGCGGTCAGCCCCGCCAGTACGAAGGCCTGCAGCGCGAGCAGCGACTGGATGCGGAGCAGCCACTTCTTCTTGTCCTGCTTGTCGATCCAGGCACCGGCGAGCGGCCCGACGACGAGCTGCGGGATCAGCGCGCAGAAGGCGGTGACGCCGAGCAGCGCGGCCGAACCGGTCAAGCGGTAAACCAGCCAGGAAAGCGCCACCTGCTGGATCCACGAGCCGAGGATGGAAACCGCCTGGCCGAGGAAATACAGGCGGAAATTACGGTGCGCCAGGGCGCGCATGCCGGCGGGGAGAGCCATCAGATACTTGCTACCATCGCGGCACAGAGCGCCGCACCGCACAGATAAGTACCGAGCGCCCCGACAAAACGGGCCGGATTCGGTCGGCCAAGACTGGGCCAGGCCACCAGACCGACGACGATCAGGAAGCGGCAGACGGTGGCGGCGATGATCAGGTTGACCACCACACTGGACGGACCGCGCCAGCCGAAATAAAGAAAGATCACGGCAAGGAAGGGAGCGAACTCGGCGGTATTGGCATGCGCCCGGATCACCCGGTTGAGCAGCGAATTGCGCTCATCGGACGGTCCGGCGCCGACACCGCTGCGAAAGCGCAGGATGGAAACAGACAGGCCGAGCAGGAAAAGCAGGCCGCCGAGCGCGGCGGTGCAATAGAGGGCGACGGGATGCATGGGGCAGGACTCTTTGTTGTTTTGACGGGATCAGCGCGCCGCGCGCCGGAACAGCAGGTAGCCGGCGAGCGAGGCAGCGGCAGTCGCCAGGATGACCCAGGCCATCGGCCGGCCGCTGCCATCGTGATGATAACTGACCGCCGCACTCGCCAGCATCCCGAGGCCGAACTGGCTGGCGCCGAACAGTGCGGCCGCGGCACCGGCATTCTGCGGGTAGCGCGCCATCAGCAAACCGACGCAATTGGCGCCGAGCAGGCCGGTCATGCTGACCACGACGAAGAGGCCGCCGATGACCGCCGGCAACGCGTCATTCACGCCGGCCGCCACCCATAACAGCAAGGCGCCGACAAAACCCAGGCCGCTGCCGACACCGGCCATCACGGCCGGCCCCTTGGCCTTGACCAGGCGGCTGTTCACGTAATTGGCAGCGAAGATGCCGATCGCGTTGCTTGCAAAGAGCAGGCCGTAGGCAAAGGGCGAAAAACCGTGCAGCTCGATGAAATAGAAGGGGCTGGCCGTGATGTAGGCAAACATCGCGGCGAAGGACATGCCGCCGGCCAGCATCAGGCCGAGCGCCACAGGATCGACGAGCAGGCTGCCGTAGATGGCAAAAGCCCGACTCAGCGGCAGTTGACCGCGCTGGCTGGCGGGCAGGGTTTCCGGCAACTGCCACCAGACGACGAGCAGGCTGAGCACGCCCCAGAGCACGACGGCGGCGAAGGTACCGCGCCAGCCGAACTGGACGAGCAGCAGGCTGCCGAGCAGCGGCGCCAGCAGCGGCGCAATCGCCGTCACCATGGCCATCAGCGAGAGTTTGCGGATCGCTTCGGTCGGCGTGTACACGTCGCGCACCACGGCCCGCGCCAGCACCGAGGCCGCGCCACCGCCAAGCGCCTGGACGAAACGCGCCACAATCAATTGCTCGACCGCCGTCGCCAGCATGCAGGCCAGGCTGGCCGCGGCAAACAGCGCGATGCCGGAGAGCATCACCGTGCGCCGGCCGTAACGGTCGGAAAGCGGCCCGTAGAACAGCATGCCCAGCGAAAAGCCGGCGAGGAAGACGGTGATCGACAACTGCACGGCTTCGGCCGACGCCGCCAGACCGCTCGCGATGGCCGGCAGCGCCGGCAGGTAGAGGTCGATGGCAAGCGGCCCGAAGGCGACCAGCGCGCCGAGCAACAAAATAAAACGGCCCTCGCGGGCCGGATCGATAGCGGAATGGGTCATGGTTCGGAAATCAGTGAAACTGGGCGAAGCCTGGCGGAAAGCGCGGAATCTGCCCAAATTCGCCGGTCGACCGCTGGGGACGGTCGACGCGGGAAAAGAGGCAAATTCCGCAGAACATATTCCTTGGCTAGATCAATCGTGACGCGAAGACGAGCCGAAGACAGTGCGAATAGCACGGCAAGGCGAAGTCGACAAAGTCACGGTTGGTCTGGCCAAGGAATTACAGACCGCCGAGGGCCAGGTATTTGGTTTCCATATACTCGTCGAGACCATGGCTGGAGCCTTCGCGACCGACGCCGGACATCTTGACGCCACCGAACGGGGCAACTTCCGTCGAGATCAGGCCGGTATTGACGCCGACCATGCCGTATTCGAGCTGTTTCGAAACGCGCCAGACGCGGCCATGGTCCTTTGAGAAGAAATAGGCAGCCAGGCCGAATTCGGTGTCGTTGGCCATGTGGACCGCTTCAGCTTCGGTCTTGAAGCGGAACAGCGGCGCCACCGGCCCGAAGATTTCTTCCTTGGCCACCGCCATGCCGGCCGTCACGTCGGCCAGGATGGTCGGCTCGTACCAGGTGCGGCCAAGCGCGTGGCGCTTGCCGCCGGTCACGACGCGAGCGCCCTTGTCGACGGCATCCTTGACCAGTTCCTCGACCTTGTTGATCGCCGCATCGTCGATCAGCGGGCCTTGCGTGACGCCCTCTTCCGTACCGTGACCAACCTTGAGCGCGGCAACGGCGGTCGCCAGCTTGGCCGCGAAGGCATCATAGACACCATCCTGGACCAGGAAGCGGTTGGAGCAGACGCAGGTCTGGCCGGCGTTGCGGTATTTCGAAGCCAACGCGCCGGCCACCGCGGCATCGAGATCGGCATCGTCGAATACGATGAAAGGCGCGTTACCGCCCAGTTCCAGCGACATCTTCTTGACCGTGCCGGCGCACTGCTGCATCAGCAACTGACCGATCGGCGTCGAGCCGGTGAAAGTCAGCTTGCGGACGATAGTGCTGGCGGTCATCACGCCGCCGATGGCCGAAGCCTTGCCGGTCACGACACTGAACACGCCGGCCGGCACGCCGGCCCGCTCGGCCAGTTCGACCAGGGCGAGCGCGGAGAGCGGCGTCTGTTCGGCCGGCTTCAAGATGATGGTGCAGCCGGCAGCCAGCGCCGGGGCGACCTTGCGGGTGATCATCGCCGACGGGAAATTCCACGGCGTGATCGCGGCGCAGACACCGACCGGTTCCTTGGTCACCACGATCTGGCGGTCCTTGAACGGCGACGGAATGACTTCGCCGTAGGCGCGCTTGGCTTCCTCGGCGAACCACTCGATATAGGCGGCGGCATAGGCGATCTCGCCCTTCGCCTCGGCCAGCGGCTTGCCCTGCTCGGCGGTCATCAGCGCGGCGAGGTCGTCCTGATGGGTCATCAGCAGGTCGAACCAGCGGCGCAGGATGCGGCTACGTTCGGCGGCGGTGGTTTCGCGCCAGGTCTTGAGGGCTTCATCGGCAGCTGCGATGGCGCGCTCGGTCTCGGCGGCGCCGCAACGCGGGACGGTGGCGATGGTTTCGCCGGTGGCCGGGTTGGTGACGGGGAAAGTTTCGCCGGAGTCGGCGGGGGTCCAGGCGCCGTTGATGTAGCAGGCCTGGCGCAGCAGGGTGGGGTCTTTCAATGCCAGCATGAGGTGGGCTCCTTGGTTTGGTTTTGCGTTTTTTGAATGGTGGTGGTCTGGGGTCAGACCGGGGAATGTTGGTTGGCTTGGCCGGTGGTTATCGGCGGATGTTGTGCTTTTTTTGCGTGAGGGTTTCGCCCTTGCGGGGCGTCTTGCTTACGGAAGGTGTTGTTCTTGTTTGGCGTGGAGGTTCCGCCTTGCGGGGCGGGCTTTGCCTTGGTTTCGGCTACTGGAAATGCTGTTCCTGTTTGGCGGCTGTGTTCCGCCTTGCGGGCGGGCGTACTTTCTTTTGCTTCGCCAAAAGAAAGTAGCCAAAGAAAAGGCGACCCCAGGCTACGCGGTCGGCTGCGCCGACTCCCCTGCGCTACTCGCTGCTGGCGGGGGCTGCGGAACTCGGCCCTCCGGGCCTCAGACAGTCCTCGCCCTTTTTCCGCCATCAGCTCCGTTGCTCGGCGCTCCACATGGGGACCCGGAAAGGCGTCGCCGCCGAACCGGTGAGAATGGTTTTTGGCTGTTTTTAGCGGTCGACCGCCAAAAAACACCCTTTTTGCTTTTTCCTGGGCAGAGCCGTTGTTCCGAGACGCTTTTCGGGTCCCCCTGAGAGGCGCTGAGCAACGCAGGACGGCCGGGGGCATTCGGCTTGCGTCTGTCTGAGCCGCAGGCGAGTTTAGCAAGCCGCCCGGACGACCGAGTAGCGCAAGGGACCGGGCAACGCCCGGCGCCGACCCGGGGGTCGCCTTTTCTTTGGCTACTTTCTTTTGGCGAAGCAAAAGAAAGTACGCCCGCGCCGCCAGCGCAGAACCCAGCGGATCAGCTAGCCCGCAAAGCATTTGCCGCAAAGAAAAGGCAAAAGCAGCCATCAGTACGCCGCCCCACCCTTCGCAACATCACCCTTCTTGAACTTGTCCGCCAGTGCAACGGCAGAATTCCGCAGCAAAAGCGCATCAACCCCCACCAGCAAAAAGCTCGCCCCAATCTCGCGATAAGCCTCCGCCGCAGCCGGATCAGCCGAGAACACCCCAGCCGCCTTGCCGGCCGCCGAGATCTTGCCGATCGCGGCAGCAACCGCCGCCTTGACGTCGGCGTGCCCCGGATTGCCGAGGTGGCCCATCGAAGCGGCGAGGTCGGACGGGCCGATAAAGACCGCGTCGACACCTTCAACGCGCAGGATATCGTCGAGCCCGGCCAGACCGGTTGTCGATTCGATCTGCACGATCAGGCACATTTCCTCGTCGGCATGCGCGAAGTAGCCTTCGACGCCGTTCCAGCGGGCGGCGCGGGCCATTGCCGTGCCGACGCCGCGGATGCCGTTGGGCGGATAGCGCATGGCGCGGACCAGCTTTTCGGCATCGGCGGCGGTTTCGACCATCGGCACCATCAACGTCTGCACGCCGCCGTCGAGCAATTGCTTGATGCGGGCGACGTCGTGGTCGACGGTGCGCACGACCGGCTTGACCGGGTACGGCGCCAGCGCCTGCAGCTGTTCGATGATGCTGCGCAGGTCGTTCGGACCATGCTCGCCATCGATCAGCAGCCAGTCGAAGCCGGTGGTGGCGACGATTTCGGCGGTGTAGGCGTTGGCCAGGCCGAGGAACAGGCCGATCTGCGTTTCGCGGGCGGCAAGCGCACGCTTGAAGGTATTGCGGGGCATCTGCACGGTCGACTCCTGATTTTCAGACAAAACGGCAGGTGATGTTGCCGAGGGGGCCGTAATCGACATGGAAGGTGTCGCCACGGCTGGCCGGCACCGGCCGCGTGAAGGAGCCGGCGAGGATGATCTGGCCCGGTTCGAGCGCCACGCCGTGCGGCGCGAAGCGCTTGGCCAGCCAGGAAATGCCGTTGGCCGGATGATTGAGCACGCCGGCGGCGACGCCGGTTTCCTCGATCACGCCGTTGCGGTAGAGCAGCGCCGAAACCCAGCGCAGGTCGATGTCCATCGGCTTGATCGGACGACCGCCCATGATGATGCCGGCGTTGGCGGCATTGTCGGAAATGGTGTCGAAGACCTTGCGCGGCCGCTTGCTTTCCGGGTCGATGCGCTGCGAGCGGGCATCGATCAGTTCGAGCGCCGGGATCACGTAGTCGGTGGCGGAGAGCACGTCGAGCATGCTGACGTTTTCGCCTTCGAGACGGTCTTTCAGGATGAAGGCCAGCTCGACCTCGATCATCGGCACGATGAAGCGGTCGACCGGGATTTCGCCGCCGTCGGCAAAGACCATGTCGTCGAGCAGCGTGCCGTAATCCGGCTCGTTGATCTGCGACGACATCTGCATGGCGCGCGAGGTCAGGCCGATCTTGTGGCCGACGATCTTGCGCCCTTCGGCGATTTTCATGTCGACCCAGGCCTTCTGGATCGCGTAGGCGTCGGGGATGGTGATTTCCGGATAATCCAGCGAAATCTGGCGGATCTGCTGGCGGGTCTTTTCGGCTTCGTGGAAGCGACGGGCAGTGGCTTCGATGATGTCCTGGCTAAGCATGGTCATTCCTCTTGGTGGGCTTAAGTCTTCTTGTAACGGGCGTGGATATTGTTCTGCTTCCAGGTCCCGGATTCGCTGAACTCGACGATTTCCATCGACAGGGCCAGCGTGCGCTTTGCGTAAATCGCGGCGAAGTGGTCGCAGATCATTGCGAACAGCTCGTCGCCGGCTTTCTTTTTGGCTTCTTCGCTGCGGCCGCCGCCGATTTTCAGCGTGACATGCACGAAGGCATCGTCCACCGTGCCGTCGGCCACACAGTAATCGTGCAGCCAGACGACGCGGGAACGGATGCCGCCGATCGGGAACACCCCACCCTGGTCAATCAACACCTGGTTGGCTTTTTTCAACAGGCTCTTGACGTCGGCTTCGGCCGCGTCGAGGTTGTCGGTGACTTCAAAGATCAGATGGGGCATTCCTTGCTCCTTTAAATGGTTATTGCGTCAGGAAACCGGCATTTCGGCGCCGATGCCGCGCGCGGCCAGCGGAATGCCGGCAACCGGCAGGCTGACGACGACCTGGCCGGTACCCGAACTTTCGAAATAGGGGCAGACGATCTCCGCCTTGCCTTCGTACTTGTCCCAGCCGAGCGCGCCGAACAGCATGGCGGTGTCGTGCATCTTGCCTTCGCCGGTGCAGTACTGCGCGTATTCGGGCAGCATGCGCAGGAAGGTGGCCCACTGGCCTTCTTCCCACAGTTGCAGGGCGCGCAGGTCGACCTGCTTGTTGAATTCGCGGCTGATCGTGTTGAAACCTTCCTCGACCAGGCGGTTTTCCCAGATCTGGTGCGACATCGAGCCGGAAGCGACGATGGCGACCTTGCAGTTGCTGCGGGCAACGGCCTTGGCCAGCGCTTCGCCGAGGATGCGCGACTCTTCGAGCGAGCCGAAGGTGCTCCAGCCGGCGATCGAAACCACCTTGATCTTGCCTTCCGGATTCATGTAGCGCATCGGCAGGATGGTGCCGTATTCGAGATCGAGCGAAGCAACCCGGTGCGCGCGTGTCTTGACGCCCATGGCGGTGGCTTCTTCGGCGATCAGGTCGCCCAGCTCCGGATTGCCCGGAAACTCGTAGGGCAGGTCCTGGATGAAATGCGGGAACTCGTGGCTGGTGTAATTGCCCTTGTGCACCGCATTGTTGTTGATGTGATAACCGGCATTGACCAGCCAGTGCGTGTCGAACACGATGAATGTGTCGACGCCGAGTTCGGCGGCGCGGCGGCCGATCTCGCGTTCGGCATCAATCGCAGCCTGGCGGCACCCATGCGCGGGTCCCGGCTGTTCGGAAATAAGCATCGACGGCACGTGCGTGCACTTGATGGCCATCAGAATTTCACCCATGAAACTGTCTCCCTGAATTTTGAAAAAGATGTTTTCTCTGTATGGGGATCAATATGGCTTTACGCTCTTATTGAATGGGGAACACGACGTTGATCTGGCCGGTGCCGGACGAACCGAAGTAAGGCGTGACGATTTCGGCCTTGCCCTGGTAATCCTCGGCACCGAGCACGCCGAGCAGCATCGCGGTGTCGTGCATCATGCCTTCGCCGTGACACTTGACCGCGTACTCCGGCAACATGCCGCAGAAGGTCTTCCAGTCGCCGTTCTTCCACAGTTCGATGACGTGGCGGTCGACGTTTTCCAGGAACGGATCCCAGACCTTGTGCATGAAGGCTTCCGACACGCCGTTCTGTGCGAAGCGGTGCGACAGCGAACCCGAGGCGAGCACGGCAACGTTGCCTTCGCTCTGCTCGATGGCGCGGCGCACGGCACGGCCCAACTCGATCGAGTCGGCCAGGTTATGCACGGTACACATCGCCGAGACCGAGATGACCTTGAACTGTTTGTCCTCGTTCATGTAGCGCATCGGCACCAGGGTGCCGTATTCCAGCGCCAGGCTGGTCGCGTCGTGGGCGCGGGTAAGCACGCCGGCCGAGGTCGCCGCCGCGGCGATGGCATGGCCGAGGGCCGGGTTGCCTTCGTACGAGAACGGCATGTTCTTGATGAAATGCGGCAGCTCGTTGGAGGTGTAGATGCCCTCCCAGCTCGGCGCGCAATTGATGTGGTAGCCGGCATTGACCAGCCAGTGCGTGTCGAAGACGACGATGGTGTCGACCTTCAGCTCGCGCATGCGGCGGGCGATTTCCTTGTGGCCATCGATGGCGGCCTGGCGGCAGCCCTTGTGCGGCCCGTCCATTTCGGACAGGTACATCGACGGTACGTGGGTGATCTTGGCGGCGAGGACGAGTTTGCCCATTTTGTTGTCTCCTTCAGTTTCTACCCCCTCCCCTTCAAGGGGAGGGTTGGGGTGGGGATGGGTCTCCAACACAACGAGAAACCCATCCCCCTCCCGGCCTCCCCCTTGAAGGGGGGAGGAGTGTTGTTTCAGACGCCCCAACGCGGGATGTGGTGGCTGCCATACGAGACGGCGATGTTCTTGGCTTCGCAGAACACGTCGTAGCTGTAGTGGTTGCCTTCACGACCGGTGCCAGAAGCCTTGGAACCGCCGAACGGCTGACGCAGGTCGCGCACGTTCTGGCTGTTGACGAAGGTCATGCCGGACTCGATGGCCTTGGCCAGACGAATGGCGCGGCCGGTGTTATTGGTCCACAGGTAGGACGACAGGCCGTAGATGGTGTCGTTGGCGATGCGCACGGCATCCTCTTCGGTCTTGAAGCGGATGATGCAGGGCACCGGCCCGAAGATTTCTTCCTGGGCGATGCGCATCTTGTTGTCGACATTGGCGAACACGGTCGGCTGGACCCAGAAACCGTTCTTGAACTTGTCGGCGACGACCGGCGTGCCGCCGCCGAAGACGACTTCGGCGCCTTCCTGCTTGCCGAGTTCGATGTAGTAATTGACCTTTTCCTGATGGCCCTTGGAAATCATCGGGCCGATCACGGTGTTCGGGTCCATCGGGTCGCCAACGACCAGGCGCGAGGCACGCGCCGCGAAATCGGCGACGAACTTGTCGTAGATGCCTTCCTGGACAATGATCCGCGAGCCGGCGGTGCAGCGTTCGCCGTTGTTCGAGAAGATCATGAAGATGGCGGCGTCGAGGGCGCGCTCGTAGTCGGCGTCGTCGAAGATGATGAACGGCGACTTGCCGCCCAGTTCCATCGAGAACTTCTTCAGGCCGGCGGCCTTGACGATGCGGTTGCCGGTAGCGGTCGAGCCGGTGAAGGAGATCGAGCGGACATCCGGGTGCGAGACCAGCGGTTCGCCGGCCTTGTCGCCGAAACCATGCACGACGTTGAAGACGCCGGCCGGGATGCCGGCTTCGAGGGCCAGTTCGCCGAGGCGGTTGGCGGTCAACGGCGACAATTCGGACATTTTCATCACCGCGGTGTTGCCGAAAGCCAGGCAGGGTGCCGTCTTCCAGGTCGCAGTCATGAACGGCACGTTCCACGGCGAGATCAGCGCGCAGACGCCAACCGGCTGCCACAGCGTGTAGTTGAGATGACCGGTGTCGGAGTCGTAGGTTTCGCCGTGCATGTGCTGGATCAGCTCGGCGAAGTAGTTGAAGTTGTCCGAGGCGCGCGGAATCAGCACGCGCTTGGTCTGGTTGGTGACCTGACCGCAGTCGGCGGTTTCCATGTCGGCGATCGGCTCGACATTGGCGGCGATCAGTTCGCCCAGCTTCCTGACCAGACGGGCGCGTTCCTTGACCGGCGTTGCCGCCCAGCCCGGGAAGGCCGCCTTGGCGGCAGCCACGGCGGCGTTGATTTCGTCGGTACCGCCGCTGGCGACGGTGTCGATGACTTCACCGGTCGCCGGGTTGATGGTTTCGAACGTTTCCTTGCTGTCGACCTTCTGGCCGTTGATGATGTGCTTGATCATGCTGTCCTCGCTTTTATGTTCTTCAGTTAGCGAAATAAGTCGCGTCGTCGACGATGCTGTTGACCAGGCAACAGACCCCTTCGACTTCGGTTTCGATGACATCGCCCGCCTTGACGTCGGCCAGGCCTTCCGGCGTGCCAGTCAGGATGACGTCGCCCGGATTCAGCGTCATGAAGGACGACAGGTATTCGATCAGCGTGGCGATGTCGAAAATCATGTCGGCCGTCGTGCCTTCCTGCGTCGTCTTGCCATTGACGCGGGTGGTCAGCTTGAGCGCCATCGGATTCGGCACGTCGGCGGCGTCGACCAGCCAGGGGCCGAGCGGCGTGCAGGCATCGCGGTTCTTGACGCGCAGGTTCGGGCGGTAATAGTTCTCAAGGTAGTCGCGGATGGCGTAGTCGTTGGCCACGGTGTAGCCGGCGACGATGTCCATGGCGTCAGCCTTGGCGACGTTCTTGCCGGTCTTGCCAATGACCACGGCCAGCTCGCACTCGTAGTGCATGTAGGTTGCGTCGGCCGGGCGGCGCGTCTGCGCCTTATGACCGGTGATCGTGTTCGGCCCCTTGAGGAAGACGAGCGGCACTTCCGGCGCCTTGAAGGCAAGTTCCTTGGCGTGGTCGGCGTAGTTCAGGCCGAGCGCGAAGACGGTACCGACTTCGACCGGCGGCAGCCACTGAAAATCGCCTTCCGCGAGCAGTCTACCGTCGGCCAGGCGGACCCGGCCATCGGCGGCTTCGGTGATCTGATGAACGGCGCCGTTGTAACTGATACGACCGTGCTTCATGCTTGTGCTCCTGCGATGGTGAAGCTCAGGCTGCCGACACCGTCGGCGCTGAGCGTGATCTTGCTGCCGGCCGCGGCTTGCGGCGCCTGGTAGCTGACACCGACGAGCAGCACGTCGCCCTGGCGCAGGCTCATGAACTCGGTGACATCAGCGAGCAGTTGGGCCGGCTGGCGGATCAGGCCAGCCAGCGAACGGGAGTCGACGACCTTGCCGTCAATTTCGGTGTTCAGGACCAGTTGACCGAGATCGACCAGCGGCTTGACCGAAGACAGCGGCAGCGAAGCATCGAAACACTTTTCGCGGATCGCCGGGCGGTAGTAGCTGGCGTGCGGCAGGCTCAGGTCAGCGGCGAGCACGATGCCGGCAACGGCGTCGAGTGCGTTTTCAGCCGTCAGGCGACCGGCGGCGCGGCCCATGACCAGACCGATGGTGGCGGCCACCTCGACCGTTTTGGCATCGCCCGGAAGGTTTACCGCTACGCCACAGGCTGCGCGGGTATTGGCCGGCTTGATGTAGAGGGCCGGGGCTTTCGGGGCGCCCTTGTAAGGCGCCTCTTCGAGCGAACCGATTTTTTGCACGGAGGCTGCGTCATTGAGAATGACGCCATATACCGTACCGCTGACTTGCTGTTTGATCATTGTTGCTAGCTCCAGTTAGCCGAGGTAATGCACGAGGCCGAGGGACACAATCGGGAAGAAGACCAGGGCGACGATACGGATGAAGTCGGAGGCCAGGAAGGGCATCACGCCCCAGGCGGTCTCGCTCATCGGCACATCCTTGGCGATCTTGTTGATGACGTAGAGGTTCATGCCGACCGGCGGATGGACCAGGCCGATTTCAACCACCATCAACGCCAGGATACCGAACCACACCGACTTGTCTTCCAAACCCATGCCGAAGAAATCGAGGCCCATCACCATCGGGTAGAAGATGGGAATGGTGAGCAGGATCATGGCCAGCGAATCCATCACACAGCCAAGCAGAATGTAGATGACCAGGATGGAGAACAGCACGACCAGCGGCGGCAGGCCGCTCGTCGCCACCCAGGTCGCCAGCTCGGTCGGCATTTGCGACAGGGCCAGGCTGGAGTTGAGCAGGTCGGCACCGATCAGCACCATGAAGATCATGCCGGTTGCGTGGGCGGTACCATAGACGCTCTGCAGGAAGTCCTTGCTGCGCATGCCGCCGGAAACCGCAGCGATGATGCCGCAGGCTGCTGCGCCAATCGAGGCGGCTTCGGTCGGGTTGGCCCAGCCGCCGTAGATGCCGACGATGACGACGAGGAAGACGCAAAGCACCGGAATGATGTTGATCTGGGCCTTGATCATTTCGGCGAACGGCACCTTGACGCCGGCCGGACCGGCTGACGGATCACGCCGGACAACGATGGCGATGACCAGGATGTAACCAAGGGCGGCCAGAACACCGGGCACGACGGCGGCAACAAACAGCTTGCCGATCGATTCCTGGGTCAGCACGGCGTAGATGACCAGCGGCACCGACGGCGGGATCATGATGCCCAGCGTGCCAGAAGCGGCCAGCGTGGCGGTGGACAGCTTGCCGGAGTAGCCGGCGGCCTTGAGTTCGGGCAGCGCCACCTGACCCATGGTCGCGGCGGTCGCCAGCGAGGAGCCGCAGATCGCGCCGAAAGCCGCACAGGCCGCCGTCGAAGCCATCGCCAGACCGCCGCGCCAGTGACCGATCAGGGTACCGGCCGCCTTGAACAGCGCCTTGGACAAGCCGCCATGCGTCGCGAACTGGCCCATCATGATGAACAAGGGGATGACCGCGAGGTCGTAGTTGGAAACCCGGGCATAGACCAGGTTGTTGAGGGTATACAGCAGGCCGGAAGTCTCACCGTGGTTCATCACCAGGTAAATCGCCGAGCCGGTGATGAACATCGCCATTGTGATGTGGATCCGGATGGCGAGCATGCCGAGCAGGCAGGCGAAGCCGATCAGGCCGATTGCGGTACCGCTCATTTGTGGGCTCCCGGAATGTTCTTGGTCGGATGAAAATGGGCGTAGGCCCGGTAGATGGCGCAGACCATCATCAGGAACAGGCCGGGCACGAGCAGCGCGGTCGGAATCCACAGCGGCAGCGAGACCAGGGTCGTCACTTCTTCCGATTCGTAAGTCGCAATCGCCGACAGGATGGTGCGCCAGACGAGAATGGCGGAGACGATGGCGAAGAGGACTTCGGCCACGCCATCGATCGGGCGCTTGAGTGAATCACGCATGTTCTCGGTGAAGAAATCGACCTTGATGTGCTCGCCAAGCAGCGTGCAGTACGGCAGGAAAGCCGTCGCCGCGACAGCCGTGCCGGCCTGCATCAGTTCGATATCGCCATTGACCGAGCCAAAACCGAGCTTGCGGCCAATGATCGACACCAGCGACATCGCGATCAGGGCGATGAACAGCATGCCGCCCGAAATCGCCATCGTCTTGCCCGCCAGGATCAGCCAGTGCTCTGCCCTGTCGTGCTCCACCAGATCGTGGGGTATCCCCATCGGATCATGCATGCTGTTCTCCTTGATCCTGTTTCGTCTTTGTTATTTGCTGGTGCCGGTCAGTTCGCGGGCCGAGGCAATCAGCTTCTTGCCGTCCAGTCCCTTCTCGCCAACCTGCTTCGCCCATTCGTCTTCAACGCTGGCGGTCGCCTGTTTCATGGCCGTGACCTGGGTCGCGCTCAGCGTCGTGATCTTGTTGCCCTGGGCAGCGATGCGCTTGCGGGTATCGGCCGCCACTTCGTCGAACATTGCACCAAACTTGCCGACCATGACTTCGCCGGTCGTCTTGTCGACAATGGCCTTGAGGTCAGCCGGCAGGCCGTCATACTTTGCCTTGTTCATCAACACGGCGAGCACGGTGGCGGTCGGATGCGCCACGCCGTTATCCGGTTGCAGATGGAACTTGGTGACTTCGGAAAGCTTGGTCGGATAGACCAGCTCCCAGGCACCGAGCGAACCATCGACGACACCCTTGGAAATTGCTTCCGTCACCTGGGCCGGCGGCATGGCCACCGGTTGACCACCCAGCGCAGCCAGGGTCTTGGCGCCGACGCGGGTCGAGGTACGCAGCTTCAAACCGGAAAAACCGGTCAGGCCGACGATCTGCTTGCTCGCCGTATGCACAGCCTGACCACCGTCAGTGTGGAATGCCAGCACCTTGTAGGCGGCAAATTCCTGCTGCGCATTTTGCTGGTAGTACTTCCACAGCGCCTTGGAGGAACTGGTCGAATCCTTGACCATGAACGGCAGTTCAAAAGCTTCGATGGCCGGGAAGCGGCCGGCCGAGTAACCCGGGCCGGTCCACACGATATCGGCGACGCCGTTCTTGACCTGGTCGGCGAGCTGGGCCGGCGTGCCGCCGAGCTGCATGGCCGGGTAGAACTGGCAGGCGATGCGGCCGTTCGACTGTTTCTTCATGTCGTCGCACCACGGCTGCAGCACCTTCTGCTGGGTCGGCGCGGCCGACGGCAGGAAGTGGGCGATCTTGAAGGTGACTTCCTGGGCCATGGCCGGCAGCGAAACAGCCAGCGCACCGAGAACTGCGAAGTTGCGATAGTTCATGTTCATCTCCTCTTTATTGGACACCGGGCCGCAGCCCATCTTCGTTAATATGTTAGCGATTAAATCACTACGATATTAGTGAGTCAATACTTGAGGGAATAATTTTTGGTCTTTTTTACGACTTTTTACTGGTGCACCGCAGCATCCATTGGCGGATGACGGAAGACCTGGAAACGCCGGCCGCGAAACTCGGTTTCGCTTTCCAGACAGGCCCCGACCGAAGCGGCAACACGGATCGACGCGGCATTGTCGCGGTCGATGAAGCTGATCGGCGGCAAGCCGGGAAAGGCCGAGGCAGCAAGGCGCTGCACGACACGCGCCGCCTCGCTGGCATAGCCCAGGCCGCGCGCAGCAGGATGCAGCGCCCACTTGATTTCGCGCTCGGGAAAGTCGACCGGATGCCAGAGGCCGACCGTGCCGAGCACGCGCCCGTCCGCCTTGGCTTCGAGCGCGTACGGGCCGTAGCCGCGCAGCAACCAGTGCCCGGCCAGGGTCGCAGTCAGGCGCCAGCTTTCGCCTTCGCTCAGGCTGCGGCCAAGCGTGTAGCGGGTGCTTTCGGGATCGGCGTAATGCGCGTGCATCGCCTGCCAGTCCTCTTCGCGGAACATGCGCAGGATCAGGCGCGCCGACTCGGCACGCTCGGGAATCAGGAAGGAGGTCATGATGGGAATTAAAAAAAGCCGGCCGCACAGGGCGGCCGGAAAACTCGCAGAGGAGAGAGAAAACGCAAAGCATGCCGGCCCGCAACGGGCGCCGGCTCAGGACTTCATGATCTTGAGGGTCTGGATCGAGGTGTATTCGGCGAGGCCGTGGCTGCCGAACTCGACGCCGATGCCGGACTGCTTGACGCCACCGAACGGCGCGTCCGGCTGCACGGCGCCGTGCTCGTTCACCCAGGCCGTGCCGCACTCCAGGCGCTGCGCCAGCTCGGCCGCGCGCACCAGGTCGGTGGACCAGATCGAGCCGCCCAGACCGTTCAGGCTCTGGTTGGCGCGGGCAATGACTTCATCGACATCGCTGTACTTGATGACCGGCAACAAGGGGCCGAACGGCTCTTCATCGACCAGGCGCGAACCGTCGCTCAGATCGGCGACGATGGTCGGCTCGTAGAAATAGCCCGGCCCGGCGCGACGCTTGCCGCCGCACAGGAAGCGGCCGCCACTGGCACGCGCGTCGGCGGCCAGCTCCTCGACCTTGGCCAGTTGCATCGCATTCTGGATCGGCCCGAGCTGGGTTTCCGGCAGCAGACCGTCGCCGACCACGGTCGACGTCGCAATACGGGCCAATTCCGCGCACATCTCTTCGTAGATGCTGGCATGCACGTAGAGGCGCTTGAGGCAGGCGCAGGTCTGACCATTGTTGTGGAAGGTGACGCCGAACAGCTTGGGTGCCACCGCCTTGACATTGACGTCAGGCAATACGATGCCGGCGTCGTTGCCGCCGAGTTCGAGGGTCAGGCGTTTCAGGTTGCCGGCGCCGGCCGCCATGATCTTGCGCCCGGTCGCCGTCGAGCCGGTAAAGACGATCTTGGCGATGCCGGGATGGCTGGCCATGGCCGGGCCGACGTCGGAGCCGGCGGCCCCGGTCACCAGATTGAGCACGCCGGGCGGCAGGATGGCATTGGCCAGTTCGACAAAGCGCGCCGTCGCCACCGGGCTCAGTTCGGATGGCTTGATGACCACGGTGTTGCCGGCGCGCAGGGCCGGGATGACGTGCCAGATGGCAATCATCAGCGGCCAGTTCCACGGCGTGATCGAGCCGACCACACCAAGCGGCTTGCGGTGAATCTCGACACGCGCTTCGGCGTTGTCCTGCAGGACTTCGACCGGCAGCGTCAGGTCGGCCGTAACGTGCGTCCAGGCAATCGAACCGCCGACTTCCATGCCGGCACCGACGCCGTTCAGGCCGGCGAGCGGCTTGCCGGTTTCCAGCGTGACCAGTTCCATGAGTTCGGGCATGTGCGCTTCGAGCGCCGCCCCCACGGCATGCAGCAGGGCCTGGCGCTCGGTATCCGGCGTCTTGCTCCAGCCGGAAAATGCCCGCTGCGCGGCGTCGACCGCTGCGTCCACGTGCGCGGCATTGCCGGCTGCCGCCTGGGCGAAAGCTTCACCGGTGGCCGGGTTGATGACGGGAAAGGTCGCCGCGGCAACCACCGGCTGACCATCGATCAGCATCGTGATGTTTTTCATGTTTGTCTCCTGATTATTATGTGTTGTTGCCGTGGTGCAGCGCCAGGCACCGCACCACGCTACTACCTGTTACCCGTTCAATGCTTGCCTTCGGCCAGTACGCCGCGCCGCGAGAAGCGGACCAGGCCGTTGCCGCTGCCGGCAACCAGCGCCGTCATCGACACACGATCATCGCGTTGCAGGCCGGTAAAACTAGCACCCGCATCACGACTCTCGATTTCCACGCCGTCCAGACCGACACCGACGACCCGCGCGCCGACTTCGAGCAGATTGGTCAGCGAGCTCTTGCTGCCGCTGTCGACGGCGTGCCAGGTCTTGCCGTCATCGCCGCTGCGATACAGCGAGCCGCGCAGGCCGCCGACCAGCAACGTGCCGTCGTGCAGCGCCAGACCGGTCCAGAACGAGCCCTTGTAGCCGGTGTTCAGGTATTGCCAGGTCTGGCCCTTGTCGTCGCTGCGCAGCACCGCGCCGCGCTCGGCGGCAACGAACAGGCTGCCCTTGGGCGAGGCGAAGGTCGCAAACAGGTTGCGGTCGGCCCGGCCGCCTTCCGGCGGCGCCGGCAGAGTGACTGTTTCCCAGCTCTTGCCGCCGTCACGGGTGCGCAGCACCAGCGACCACAACCCGACGGCAACGCCCTCTTCGGCATTGAAGAAATGCACGGCAAACAGCGGCCGGTCTTCCTGCGTGTCGAGACGCTGGATGCTCCAGGTCTCGCCACCGTCGGTGGTATGCACGATGGCACCCCAGTGGCCGACGGCCCAGCCATTTTTCTCGTCGGCAAAACTCACAGCGGTCAACGTCGAGGAAACAGGCATTTTGCTGGCCTGGCGGAAGTGCTTGCCGTCATCGTCGGAAAGCAGCGCAATGCCGTAGTCGCCGACCGCGACGATGCGCTTGCCGGCTGTGGTAGCGCCCAGCATCGGCGCCAGGGTGGCGCTGGCCGACTGGCGGGCCGGCTGCGCCTGCAGCGGGATAGCCGCGGCCGGCACCTGGGCCAGGGCCGGCAGACAGGCGGCAGCGAACAACAGGGCGACGAGCGGGCGACGGAAGTTGAAGGATTTGTTTTGCATGATGAACTCCGCTCAGTGACTGAAGATGCCCGGCGCGCGGACCGGCGTCTTGCGCGGGAAAAGTTTTTCCAGCCAGACCGCGAAGGCCGGCAGTGCCGTCATCGCCATGACCATGTTGACCATGAACATGAAGGCGAGCAGCTTGCCCATGTCGGCCTGGAACTTGAGATCCGAGAAGGCCCAGGTGGCGACACCGACGGCGAGCGTGATGGCGGTGAAGATGGTTGCCGTGCCGACTTCGAGGATAGAAAACTCAAGCGCCTTGACGATGCTCTGCCCGCCCGCCATGTGCAATTGCAGGCGGTTGTAGATGTAGAAGGCGTAATCGACGCCGATCCCGACCGCCAGCACCATGACCGGCAGGGTCGCGACGGTGAGGCCGATTTCCAGCTCCTTCATGAACCAGTAGCCAATGAAGGTGCCGACCGTGAGCGGCAGGCAGCAGGCAATCACGGCGCGGAAGTCGCGATAGACGAGCGCAACCAGGATGATGATCGCGGCGTAGACATAGAGCATCATCGGCATTTCGCTCTTCTCGACCTCGTCATTGACTGCGGCGAGCACGCCGGCATTGCCGGAGGCGAGACGAACGGTGACACCGTCGAGCTTGTTGCTGTCGCGGAAGGCCTTGACCTGGTCGATGACGCGGTTGATCGTGGTCGCCTTGTGGTCGGTCAGGAAGAGATGCACCGCGGTCATGCTGCAGTCCTTCTTCATGTAGCCGCGCATGCGGCCGATCTCGGTACTCAGCGCCGCGTAATTGCCCGGATCGATCGGGATCGCCCCCATCTTCGGATTGCCTTCGTTGTAGCCCTCGTTGAAGGTACGTAGCTGGCCGGCGTAGGAGCTGGCTGAAAGAACGCCTTCGACGTGCTGCATTTCCCAGACGAACTGGTCCTGGTAGATGCCGATCGCGACGTTCTCGCAGGACTCGGGCGCCGCTTCGAAAATCACCGTCAGCCAGTCGAGGCCGGTATCGTAGGACGTCGAGATGGACACGGCATCGCGGTTGAAGCGGGCTTCCGGACGCAGTTCCGGCGCGCCCGGCTGCAGCGTACCGATGACACGGTCGCTGCTCTGCCAGACGGCAATGCCGAAGATCGCCGTGGTGATCGCGATGACGATGGCGGCATTACGCGGTTCGGCAACGCGAGCCAGCGAACGCAGCCAGCGCGCGCGCTTGTCACGCTTGAGCATCGCCGTCTGCGCATATTCCTTGGTGAACTTGAAGTAGGACGCGGCAATCGGCAGCATCGCCAGGTTGGTCGTGATCTTGAAGAAGACGCCGAGCGAGGCGGTGATCGCCAGTTCGCGCACCATCGGGATCGGGATCATGACCAGGGTGATGAAGGAGACGAAGGCGGTGACCAGGGCCAGCACGCCCGGAATCAGCAGGCCGGAGAAGCTGGCACGTGCCGCTTCTTCAGTCGTCTTGCCGTGCGACAGCTCGCGTACGATGAAGTTGATCTGCTGCACGCCGTGCGAGACGCCGATCGCGAAGACCAGGAAAGGCACCAGCACGGCCAGCGGATCGAGGCCGAAGCCGAGCAGGCGCAGCGCGCCGAACTGCCAGACCAGCGAGGTCAGCGAACAGACCACGGGCAGCAGCGTGAAGCGGATCGAATGGCAGTACCAGTACACCGCGGCAGCGGTCAGCAGCAGCGCCACGGCACAGAATTCGAGCACCGCCGAGGCGCCGTTGGCGATGTCGCCGATCTGCTTGGCGAAGCCGATGATCTGCACCTCGAAGCCGGCATCCTCGTATTTGCCGCGCAATTCTTCGAGCAGCGCGTTGTAGGCAACGTAATCGATCTTGTTGCCGTCCTTGTCGAGTTCGGCCAGCTCGGCGACGATCATCGCACTCGTCTGGTCACGCGAGACCAGGGTGCCGACGAAACCGCCCTGCCCGGCCGAACGCTGGATACCGGCGATCAGTTCGGGGGTCAGTTGATCCGGCATCACGGTGCCGGGAATCAGCGGGTCGGCGCGAAAGCCTTCCTCGGTGATTTCATTGACGAAGCTGTTCGGCGTCCACAAGGACTGCACGCCGAGGCGATCGACGCCCGGCAGGTAGATCACCGCCTGGGTCACGTCGTAGAGGCGCTGCAAACCTTCCTGCGTCCAGATCGTGCCCTGCTTCGCCTTGACCACGACGTTGAGGCGATTGGCGCCGAGCACGTCGTTACGGTATTTCTGGAAGGTTTCGATGTATTCGTGGCCGGTCGGCATCTGCTTTTCGAAGCCGGCTTCCATGCGCAGCTGGAAGGCGAAGTAGCCCATGCCGGCGGTAAACACGGCGAGCCAGATCAGGAAAGGCGTCCGGAAGCGGAAGCAGAAATCTTCAAGGCCCTTGAGCAGCCGGGTCAGATGCCGGTCGACATCATTTACGCTGAAAAAATTGATCATGGCGAGCTGTTCCCTGCGGAGTGCTTGTTATTGGTTTGGGTCAAAAAATGGGGCCGACCCGCGGCCGGCCCCGTCCTGCATCAGAGATTGCGTGAAACGGTGATACCGAAGAAGTCGCGGTCGGCGTACGGCTGGTCGAAGACGCGCTTGCCGGCCCAGAACTTGGCGTAATTGACGCCGATCTGCCAGTTGGCCGGGTTCTGCACGAAATTGACCATGAAGTTGGCCGACTTGGCCCCTTCCATGAACAGCGCCGAGGAGTTCGGCGTACGACCGCTGACGGCGTGGAAGAAGTAGATTTCCGGAATGACCTGCCAGCCCTGAATCAGGTTGCCGTCATAGACCCAGCTGAAGTCGAGGTTGTAGCCGGCCGACAGCTTGTCGCCAACCGGTTCGGCGGTACCGCCGGCAAACTCCTGCCCCCAGCCCCAGACGCCGGCAGAAACCATCTCGCCGTTATAGAACTTCTTGAGCTTGGGGTAATAAGTCGCCACACCTTCGACCATCAGGGTGGCAGTCGAAGCACCGCCGAGCGCCTTGAGAATGCCGCCGTAATCCCCCGGCGTCATGCTCAGCATGCCGGTCAGGTGCCACTGGTACTTCTGCTCATCCACCCAGCAGCGGCCACCGGTACCAGCACACCCGGTCGGATTCGGATTGAGCGACACGGCGTCCTTCGGGCGGTAGGACAACTCGGTACCGATCGACCAGTCACCAACCGGCGCATTGGCCGAGATACCGAACATCTTGCGGTCTTCGGCAAAAACCCATTCCGGTCCGTTGGCAAAGCTCAACTGCGGCACCTTGTCATGGTAGGCCATGGCATAAACACCCAGACTCAGCTGCGTGTCAGCCGGTTGCCAGCGTACGGCCGCGCCGTACTGACCGGAATCCTTGGCGTTGCGCTTGGGCAGGCCATAAGCCGCATCGCCCTTGCCCAAACCATTGACCTGCGACCAGTAGCTGCCGGTCGGCGGGAAATAGCTGTCATTCCATTTCCCCTGCACATAGGCCTCGACATTGACGCCGTTGCCCAGACCGGTCGCAAAACTGACGATAGGCGCGGGCAGGAAGACCTCCTTCAACTGCGTACCGGGTTGCGACAGACGCATGATGTCCATCGAGTTTGTCTGGTTGATACCGCCCGGCAGGAACAGCGACTCACCCCAGCTAATCACCTGGTTACCGACGCGGACGCGGGCGCGCTGCTCGCCGATCGAAAACTCCTTGCTGACCCACAGGTCGAGCACCCGCGCCTTGAATTTCAGGTCGTCACGGGCTTCGTCGGAAAGCGACGTGGTGTAGCCATTTGGGCCGGTGGCCGCACTGACGTAGCCGGTCGTGTTGGAAGCCGAGAAATCCTTCAGCCAGCTGACCCGGCCCATGAATTTCCAGTCGTCGGGCAGCTTGACCAGCAGTTCGTGCGTACCCTTCAGATAGGTTGTGAAGGCATCCCCCTTCTTGTAGTTGATATTGCCCTGGTCACCAACGCCAGCAGCAGTCGTACAACCCGAAGGCGCACCGCTGCCGGTGGCGCCGCTGACCACCAGGTTACAGGCCGGGCTCTGGGCACGAATGCCCATGCCCATGCTGATCGTCGAGTCGAAACTGCCGGAAACGCTCTCGGTTTCGAAGGTGAAGGCCGAGGCGCTGCCGATGTAGCCGAGCAGTGCCGCGACGACGGTTTTCTTGAAAAGTCCGTGCATGGAAAATCCCCCGTTTTAAGGTGTCGACCGGATCAGCGATCGCTGATGGCGCGCAGGTTGTCCGCCGTGTAATAGCTTTCCTTGAGCTTCGGATCGTTGGCTTCGACGAACCACTTCATGTCCTTGCCGCCAGCCAGCGAGCTCTGGTCGACCAGGTAACGGTTGTCGATCAGGTTGTACTGGACGAAAGCCGGGTTATCGCAAGCACCGGTTTCATGCACCGGAATGACGAAGCCTTCGCGCAGCTTCCAGAGCTTGCCCTGGGCGTCGTAGTCCTCGGCAACCACCAGCGACCAGCTGTCTTCGTCAATGTAGAAGGTGCGCTTCGGTGCGACGTGACGCACGCCAGCCTTGACCGTGGCCTCGACCACCCAGACGCGGTGCGTTTCGTAACGGCGATGTGCCGGATCGACGCCGTTGTCCTTGGCGACCTCGTTGAACTTGACCTTCGGGTCATACATGCCAAAGGCGTTGTAGCCGATGATCAGTTCCTTCTTGCCAACCAGCTTCCAGTCGAAGCGCTCGATGGTGCCGTTGAACAGGCGCGGCTCATCCATCGTGTACTGGTTCTCGAAACCGAGTTGCGGCGCATCGTAGGCGTAGGTCGGCATGCGGCGCACGCGACGCTGGCCCGGGAAGTAGTAGAAGACGTCGTTGGTCTTGTCGAGGAAGTTGGTCACCGCCAGAGCCTGACCGGCCAGCGCGGTCGGCGACTTGTAGGTGAAGTAGGTGAAGTATTCGACCTGCGGGAAGGTCGACAAGGCGTTCGAGCCCTTCTTGCCCCACGGGAAGAAGTAGGTCTGCGTCGAGGTGGCGGCGATCCACTCGCTGGAGCCGGCACGCGGCGACAGCGCGGTATAGACGTTCGGGTATTCGTAACCGACGCCCATGTACTTCATCTTGGCGTTCCACATCACTTCCGTGCCGGTCTTCGGCAGCGGGAAGGGAATGCCGGGCACGGTGGCTTCCTTCAGGCTCCAGCCATCGGCGCCGATCTTGGCCGTGGTGGCGTTCTTCTTCGTGTTTTCCACGACGAAGTCAGGATTGCTGCAGGTCCGGCGCGACGGATAAACATCCATCTTGTAGCCCTTGTTCTGCTTGATCATCTGGACCTGGCCCGGCGACAACTGGGCGGCGTACTTGTCCACGTTGCTCGCATCGATGCTGTACAGCGGCTTGTCGTTGCTGTACTTCCAGAACTCGGCGCGGCTCTTGCCGTAAGACCAGCCGGCGGTCATCGCCTCACCCTGGAAGGCAGGGATGGAACCGTCCTTGTTGGCGCCCTTTTCCGCGCCGACCGCGGTCAATTCCTTGCCCAGCTTGGCCGCTTCGGCCTCGCTCGCGGCATACGCACTGCTACTGATCGCAAACAGCGCGGTCAGGATTGCGCCTACTTTTCGCATTTCAAACATTTGAACCTCCTGGTTGAGTAGTAGGCGCGACCCCCGCCGAGCCCGGACTGCTTATTGATGCCTTGAGTGTAGAAATTGCGGGCTCCTGCCCGTTATCAAAAATCGGCAACTTTTCTTGATCTGGATCAGAACGGCGCCTGGCTATTGGGTACAAGCACAGGCGCCGTGCCATCTACGCCAGGCGATAACTGGCGACGATTTCCTGCACCTGGCGGGCCAGCCCTTCGAGCTGCACGGCGGCATCGGAGGTGGCGGCCGCGGCGCGGTCGTTGTCCTGCGACATGTGGGCGATCTGCTCGATGCGCCCGGCAATTTCGCCGCTCGCCCGGCTTTGTTCCTGCAGCGCGGCATTGATGCCGGCAACCATGCCGGTGATCAGGGCGCTGCTGCTGCCGATCCGTTCGATCGCGCTGCTTGCGTTGCCGGCCCGGGCGACGCCGGCTTCGACCTGGCGCACCGCCTGCTGCATGGCGCCGGCAGTCTGCTGCGTGTTGAGATGCATGACTTCGATGGTCGCGTTGATCTTCTGCGTCGATGCGGCGGTACGCTCGGCCAGTTTCCTGACCTCGTCGGCGACCACCGCAAAGCCGCGCCCCTGCTCGCCGGCGCGCGCTGCCTCGATGGCGGCGTTGAGGGCGAGCAGATTGGTCTGTTCGGCAACCTCCTTGATCACCCCGACGACCAGCGCGATTTCCTGACTCTGCCGCTCAAGCTGGTCGATCATGCCGGCCGCGCCACGCACTGTGCAGGCAATGTCGCTGATGTCCTGGACCGTTTCCTGCATCGCCGCCTGCCCGTCGCGGGCAACCGCGGCCGACTCCAGGGCGAGGCGGTCGGCGCTATCGACCTGGCTGCCGACCTGGCCGATGCTGGCCGCCATCTGCTGCACATTGACCGCCATGTTGGAGGCGGCATCGGTCTGTGTCGCCGAGGCACGAGCGACCTGCCCGGCATGGGCGGCCAGATCGTCGGCGGCCTCGACGACTTCGGTGGCGCGGGCGGCAATCGCCTGCAGGTTGTCTTGCGTCTTGCCGGTCAGCGCATTCAGATCGCGCGCCAGCAGGCCCAGCTCGTCCTGACCGGTCAACGCGATGCGGGTCGTGAAATCCAGTTCGCTGGTAATCCGCGTCGTGGCGCGGTGAAAATTCGCCAGGCTGGCGTTGATCTTGCCGATCAGCGGCACGGCAGCAAGGAGCAGGACCACAATGCCAGCCAGGGTGATGACGCCCGCCGTATTGATGCCATGCGCGGCGGCATCGAGCGACTCCTTGCCGTACTCGGCCGAGAGCCGGTAGTTCAGTTCGAGGTGACGGCTGATCGCCAGGCTCGCCGCCGCACTGCGCGCCGCCCCCTGGCTGGCGAAGCGGGCCCGCGCCTGCGCCTTGTCGCGATGCGACAGGGCAAAGATCTCCTGCGCCAGCGCATAAAGCTCATCGACCGCCTGCCGGTCAGCCGCCAGATGCTGACGGTCGACATCGGACGCCGGATCGAGATAGTTCTCGTACTGCTTCAGGGCCGCTTCGATGCTCGCCCGGCCCTGCGCCGCACGCTGCTCGAGTTCGCCCATCGCTGCCGCGTCGGATTCGGCAAGGTGTTGCAGCAAGGCGATGCGGATGCCGGCCAGTTCGCGCTCGCTGTCGGTCAGCAACTTGATGCTGGGCACGGCGAGGTTGATGATGGCGCCGAGATTCTCGCCCAGGCCACTGGCGGCGCGGTAACCGGCGCCGCCGACAATGAGCAGGGAGAACAAGGAGAGCAGCGTGATCGCCCAGAGGCGTAGCTTGATGGTCATGCGGTCGACTTCCTGTGGGGAGGGAAATTGGCTGCCGTCGCATCCGGCGCATCAACTGCGCCCGACCGCGGCTGCTTCTTGCCGGGCTGGCTGCCCCGGCTGGCAAAAATTATCGCCAGCCGCAGGCCGCAGCCTTTATCGAAAATCGGCAACTTTTGTTGCCATAGCGAACGTCCGGCCAGTTGCCCGACTCAGCTCGCCCCACCCCCGCTCTTGAAAGGCCAGAAGCGGAAATACGCGGCCGCTACCACCATCGCCGGAAAGGTCACCGCCAGCATCGCCGACCCCAGCCAGAGCTCAAGCCGGTAGGCCGGCGCACCGGACGGCAGAGCCAGACCGGCGACCGCGACCAGTTGATAGATGAACAGCATGACCATGGCCAGGGCAATGCCGAGCAGGCAAAGGACCACGCCACGCCAGGGTTGCGCCAGACTGACCGCCGGCATGCCCTCGAACATGACGAGGATGATGAAGAAGCCGAAACTCAGGCTGACACAGACGCGGACCATGAAGACCACGAGATCCATGCCGGCATGCTCGACACAGAACAGCCAGAGCACGAGCGCCACGATGCCGACGAACAGCGCTGCCAGCAGGCCGCTGGCCGGCTGTCCGGCGAGGCGCGGACAGCGCCGGGCAATCAGGCTGACCGGCCAGAAATCAAAGAGGACCAGCGCCAGCATCGGCACCACCGCTGCAATGCTCGCCACCAGCGGTTGCCAGGCCATGAAAATGCCCTGCGGATCGAGGTCGACCGTATAGAACGGCGCCCCGGCCATGAAGCCGAAATTGAACAGAACGCGGTAGAGCAAGGTGGTCAGCGCATAGTCGGCCAGCAGCAAAAACAGACCAACCAGGCCCGGATGCCCGGACAGCGCGTTGAACGGCCAGCCCTGCAGCACGATGACGAGGAACAGCATGACCGGCACGGAAAAGATCAGGTACATGTTCACGAAAGGCACCGGCGGCGACATGGCGCCACCCACCGTGGCCCAGGCAATGCTGGCCACGACGCTGCCGATGGCAACATTGAGCGCCACGAAGGCGAGGCCGCGCCAGGGCTGCGGCAAGGCCGCCAGTTCCATCGGGTAATTGCCCTGCCAGACCAGGCTGATCACGATCTGGGCCGGCACCATCGCGACCAGCACCAGCGTTGCCCAGCCGGTCAGGAATTCGGGCGTCAGCGCGGCGCAGAGCAGCAAGGAAAACGTGATGACGGCAGCAGTTGCCAACGCGCCGGTAGACACGAAAACAGGATGGGAATTGGACATTGAACAAGTCTCCTGGAATGGTCTGGATCGCAAACTTCTTGCGCCAGCCAATTCGCTAATATGTTTGTAATTTGAATAAAAAAATGGCGGCAGCGCCGGCCGACGCTGCCGCCATGCAAAGGCGCGTTCAATCGCCCTTGCGTCCTGCCTCGATCAGGCCGACCAGCTTGACGCGCAGGCCGGGAATGTCTTCCGGCACACTGGCGCGATAAGCCTTCACGTCGGCCTCGGTATAGGGTTTGAAATCGGCCGGCACACTGCGCCCACCGATGTTCTTCATGACCCAGTTGAGCAGCTCGGCGGTATCGCCATCGCTGAGCGGCGTATGCAGCGTTCCCGGCACCTGCGACAGATAGGCGCGACCGCCCGGCACCTTGAGAAAATTGCCGACCTCGCCGCGCATGCTGGGAATTCCGTTGGCCGGCGAACCGGTGCCGTCGGCCTGGTGACAACCCATGCAATGCAGGCGGTAGTTTTTCTGCGCCGGATCGGCCTGGGCCGCGCCGGACGCGATCAAAGCGAACCCGGCAATCGCCAGGCAACGGGCAAGCAGAGTGGAGGCACGCATGTTTTTTTCCTTATTCCGACTCGGCCCGCCAGGCCTTGAGTTCCTTGCCAGAGGGCTTCTTTTCACGCATCTGCGCAAACTCGGCAGCCACGTAGGGCTGATGCCCGGGCTGCAGCTCGGCCGCGTTGTAGGTGGTCAGCACGTAATTGACGACCCCGGCCAGCTCCTCGTCGGAGAACTGCTGCCAGGACGGCATGATGCCGGTGTAGGTGATGCCCTTCGAGACCAGCTTGCCGGCCAGCCCGGAGATCAGCACACCGGGCACGTACTGACGCCCGGCCGGCATCGTGATGCGCTTGCCGAGCGTGCCGAGCAGAGGCGGCGCCAGGCCGACCGCACCGGCGCCATCCGGCTGGTGGCAGGACGCGCAGTTGGCGTCGTAGATCGCCTTGCCGTCGGCGGCAAAGGCGCCGCCAGCGGTCAACACCAGAAAAAGGGCAAAAATGCGCCGCAGCTTCATGACTGCCCCTCTTCCAGACCGACGATGACCGATACCGTGCAGTGATAGAGGCTGCTCTGGTTGGCCATGCACCAGTTGATGTCGTTATGCACGCCCAGGCGATAGCCCGGCCGTTCGCGGATGTTGGTGTTGCACTCGCAGCGGCCGCAGGTCGTCTTGCCGCAGCAGTCGTTGTAGCTGACCAGGTAGTCGCGGCCGTCGGCCGGGTTGCGGCAGGTGCCGACCCAGGACACGGCGGACGGCGTGGTGCCCGGCGGGCAGGTCGTCTTGGTGCCGCCGCAGCAGGTGCAGAGGAAGCCGTCGACGCTGCAATAGCGCCAGTAGTCGCAATCGGTATCGGTCGGTTCGGCCTTCTTCTTGCGAGAATCGTCGGCGGCGAGCGCCGAGGTGGTGCGGTCGAAAGGCAGCACCGGCAGCGTGAAGGCGCTGGCCACGAGAATCTTGCCGACGCCGGTCAGGAAGCTGCGGCGGCCGGTGTGCGATGCCACCTGGCGCGTGCCGCGCTCGGCAAAACGGTCGAGCAGTTTGAGGAAGTCCATGATTTACACCTTCTCCGGAGTCACGTCGCCGAGCAGCTGGCGGTCGATATGTTCCTGCACCGAGCCGACGCCGCTTTCATAGGCGGTAAGCAGGCTTTCGACCTGTTCGCGGGAATTGACCAGGCCCTTGGCGCGCACGAAGCCCTTGGCGTCGAGCAGCACGCAATACGGCAGCTTGGAAATCTTGTAGGCCATGCCGAGCGGCTGCGACAGCACGTAGGGGAAGTCGGCGAGCTGATGCTTGGCGTAGAAATCGACGTGCTCGGTACGGTCGCCGTCGGAGGCGAGCACCACGTCGAGCCAGCGGCTTTCACGCGCCTGCACCGAACGGATGATAGGCAGCAGCTTCTTGCATACCGGGCAGGTCGGCGACAGGAAGAAGACCAGCTTGCTCTTCTCGGCGCTACGGCCAATGGTCAGGCTGCGGCCCTCCCAGGTGGTGACTTCGACCGGCGGTGCGAGTTCGCCGACCTTGGGACCGGTGTCCATCATCAGCGCGCCCATCGGTGCGACGCGTTCGTAAAGGATGCCGATCTGGCGGGAGAGTGCGAGGACGCAGACGCCCAGCGCGATGACGACGGCCCACAGGATGGCCAGGGAAAGGACGATGGGGTCCATCATGATTGCAACTCCTTCAAGAGCGGTTGATTGGCAAGCAACTGGTTGGCGCTGGCGTAGATCGCCAGCCAGGCGAGGATGGTTCCGGCGACGCTGAAGTAATCGAGAACGTCGAGCTGGCGCGACCGTTCGTCGGCGGCAGCAAGGACGATCAGGCCGATCAGGCAGACATTGCGCCCGACCAGGCCCCACGAGATGCGCTGACCGCCGGTGCCGCAGCCGCACTCGATGCGATCGAGGCCGCGCAGCAGGTTGACCGCCACGCCGCCGGTGGCGGCGAGCATCACGGCCAGCGCCAGCCACATCGCGAAGGGTCGCGTCGTCTCGAAAACGAGGCCGATCCCGGCGACCAGCTCGGCAGCGGCAAACAGCGGCGCGAACAAGGCGGCAGCACGACTGCCGAGCAGGCGGTAGTTTTCGACGGCGTAGCGGAACAGCTCGAGATCGCGCAGCTTTTCGCTGGCACCGGCGATCAGCACGATGCCGACGGCAGCTGCCGCGGCATGCACGACCACCGGATCGAACAGGAAGAGACCTTCGTTCATGTCAGTTCACCTCCATAAAGACGGCGGTGTCGCCGACGCGCGGAATGGTGCGCAGCTTGGGATAGCCCTTCTTGCCGATGGCGCGTACGTCGATCTCGCCACGCTCGACATTGAGCGAGTAGAGGAAAGGCTCGGCGCCCTGGCTGGCGACGATGGACGAGGCCGTGTTCGACGGAATGCGCGCCGTGCGCTTCAGCGTGCCGAGGTCGAAGGCCCAGATTTCCTTGGACGGGAACTTGTGGCTGCCCTCCTCGCCCTTGTCGTGCATGTTCACGAACAGGGTGTTGCTGTTGCGATGCAGCGCCATGACCTGCATGCCGCCCGGTACCCAGGCTTCCTTGCGATCGCGCGCCGTGAGCAGCGACACCGGCGGCGTGAAAGTCGGCTTGTCGCCGGCCAGGCGGACCTTGTAGAGGTTGCCGTTGTAGGAGACGAAGTAACGCTCGTCGCCGACCACTTCCGGGTGGATGTAGATCGGATCCTTGTCCGGATCGAAGAAGGCTTCGCTGCGCTCGCGCGACACCGGCTGGCCGTTGTCGTCCAGCGTCACGGTAAGCAGGCGACCATCGCCGCAGATTGCCGAGAAACGATGCCCCTGCGCCCAGGTCTGGATCGACCAGCAACCCGGCGTCTGGATTTCGGACACGAACTTGCGCTGCTGCAGATCGACGACGGTGACCGAGGTCGCCGGCGTCGCATTCTGCACATAGAGGAAGCGCCCGTCAGCGCTCGGCGCGAGCAGGCTGCGGTAAGTCGCCGACTGCGCGCGATGCGCCGGGATGTCGATTTCAGCGAGCAGCGCAAAGGTCTGCGGATCGTGGATTTCGACCACATCGGCCCGTTGACCGCGATAGAGGCGCGTGTAGTAAGTGGTGGCGACGTAAATCGCCTTGCCGTCCGGCGCCACCGTGGTCAGCCCGCCGAAGCTGGTATTGACCATGCCGAGATAGCGCCCGGCCTTGCCATCGACAATGTGCAGGCGCCCGTCGACCATGTGGTGGAAGGCAAAATCGCTGACATAGAGGCGATTGCCATCCGGCGCAGACGCCTTCTCGACGCGCATTTCCTCTTCCGGCAGGGGGGCCGGCCGGCCATCCTGGGCACCGGCGAGGGGCGCTGCCAGACAGACTGGCAACATCAGCAGCCAGAGCCGCTTCCTGAGTTTTTTCATTTTCTGACCTCGATCGACTCGTTAGGGAGTGTGAGGTCAGTATCCGGCAGCCCCCGGGAGAGGCTGTATCAAGAATTGGCAAAAAGTACGGCACTTTCGCTCCGAGGAGGGCTGCACACCGGGACATAGAGGCAAAAAAAACGAACCACACCCCCCATTTGGGAGATGAACTTCTTGGCCACCTCTTATTAACCTAGTTCAACGCGGGGGTCATTCGACGCCTGGCCAACCTTTAGCGAGGAAAATTTACATGCAGCGAAAACGGGGGATATTGTTAAAGAAGAGCGTGCTGGCCCTGTCACTGCTACACATTGGCAGCAGCTACGCTTTTGAAATCGAGACAGGCAATCCCGATCTCAAGGTCCGCTGGGACAATACGATCAAATACAGCACAGCCTGGCGGACGCAAAACCCGGACCCGAGCCTGACATCGAGCATCAATCAGGATGACGGCGACCGCAACTTCAAGCGGGGACAGATCTCGAATCGCTGGGACCTGCTTTCCGAACTCGATGTTTCCTACGGCAATTTCGGCGCCCGGATCAGCGGTGCCGCCTGGCGCGACGAAGTCTATCTTGGTAGCAACGACAATCCTGGTTTCCCCAATGCGACCCCGAATCAAACCAGTGTCGGCGCCAACCAGTTCACTTCTGCAACCCGCCATATCCACGGCGAAAACGCCGAGCTGCTAGACGCATTCGTCTACGGCAAATTTGATATCGGCGAAAGCCGCCTCACGGCTCGCCTTGGCAAACACTCGCTGGTCTGGGGTGAAACCCTGTTTTTCGGAGCCAACGGTATCGCCGGGGGCATGATGCCGGTCGACGTCGTCAAGCTCCTGTCCGTTCCCAATACCCAGTTCAAAGAGGCCATCCGGCCTGTCCCCATGGCTTCCGGACAATGGCAACTGACACCGGACATTTCGCTCGCCGCCTATTACCAGTTCGACTGGCAAGCCAGCCGCCTGCCAGCCGCCGGCAGTTACTTTTCCGGCGTCGATAGTTCCCCGGCCGGAGCGGAACAATTGTGGATAGTCCCCCCGGGTGTCATCCCCCCTCTCCCCGACGGTTATGCGGCAGCCCGCGCCAATGACCTGAAAGCACGCGACTCGGGACAAGGCGGTCTGCAACTGCGCTTTCGTGACGAGGACACCGACTACGGTCTGTACCTGATTCGCTTCCACCAGAAGACGCATCAACTGATTCCAACCATGGGAACCAACGCCATCCTCGGCGTTGTGCCAACCAGCTATCGCCTGGTTTACCACGAAGGAATCACCGCTCTCGGCGCCAGCATGAGCCGCACCTTCGGCGCAGCCAATGTCGCCCTTGAAGTATCGATGCGACACAACCAGGATCTGGCAACCAGCGCCAGCGCCGTCGACACTTCCGCCCTGACAGGGAGCGCCGCCAACGACAATCGCGACAATCCGGCCTATGCCACGGGTAACACCGCCCATGCCAATCTGTCGGTGTTATGGGCGCCGCCGCCGAGCACACTATTCCCTGAATCCTCCTTTGTCGGGGAAATTGCCTGGAATCGGGTGTTGCATATCGAACGCAACGCCAACCTGATCGCCCCCAACGCCACGCGCGATGCGGTCGCCTTGCGCATGACCTTCGAACCGACCTATCGCCAGGTAGCATCAGGTGTCGATCTGAGCATCCCGATCGGTATTGGCTATGCCCCCAAAGGCTCGCGGTCCATGGCACTGGGTCCGGGCTCGTTCCCGAGCGATGGCGGCGGAGACGTCTCGGTAGGCCTCAATTTCACCTATCTCGGCAACTGGTACGCCAACCTCGCCTACACCCATTACTACGGCCAGAAATCGACCTTCCTGACGGCCAGTAACGAATACACCTACGCCCAGAACCTGAAAGACCGCGATTTCCTCGCGCTGTCGATTCGGCACAGCTTCTAATCATCCCCAAGGAGTCCCAACATGAAAATTATCGAAAGCCGGCGGCCGCTCGTGGCAACCAGCCTTCTGCTTGCCGCCCTGGCCGCCCAGGCAGGCGTCCCGACAGAAGAAGCAGCCCAGTTGAAAAGCACCCTGACCCCGATGGGTGCAGAGAAAGCAGGCAACAAGGATGGCAGCATCCCCGCCTGGAACGGCGGCATGACTACGCCATTCAACGGTTACAAAGCAGATGGATCCCCCCGCCCGGACGCTTTCGCCAATGAAAAGGCCCTTTACAGCATCACCGCCAAGAACATGGAGAACTACGCCGACAAGCTTACCGACGGCACCAAGGCGATGCTGAAAAAATACCCGGACTACCGCATTGATGTATTTCCGAGTCATCGCACCGCTGCCGCTCCGCAGTGGGTATATGAAAACACGTTCAAGAATGCCACTCGCGCCAAGCTGGTCCAGGGGTCCGCAGGGCCAATGCCTGAATCAGCCTATGGCGGCCCCCCCTTCCCGATTCCGAAATCCGGTGCAGAAGTCATCTGGAACCACGCATTGCGCTGGCAGGGCGAGTCGGTTCTATTTGGCGACAAGGGCGTATTGACCACAGCCGATGGCAGCAAAGTCATTCCTTCATGGATCAATCAACAGGCCCAGCAATACCCGTACTACTACAAGGAAGGAAACCCGGAAAGCTTCAAGGGTGAGTTCGCGCTTTTACAACTGATCAATAGCGGCCCCCCCAATCGCGCCGGCGAAGGATTCACCATCCGACTCAACATTAATGACGACAAGACTCAAGCCTGGGTTTATCTGCCCGGCCAACGTCGCGTTCGCAAACTTCCGAATCCATGTTGCGACACACCATCCCCCGCCAGCGCCGGTACCGTGATGATCGACGAAATCGGTGTTTTTTCGGGCCGGATCAGCCGTTTTGATTGGAAGCTGATCGGCAAGAAGGAAATCCTGGTTCCGTACAACACCAACAAGTCAATGCTGGCTGGCGACGCGCTTTATGCGGGCAAGAACTTCATGAGTCCGGATCACGTACGCTGGGAATTGCATCGGATGTGGGTCGTTGAAGCCACCCTGGCAGAAGGACAGCGCCACCCCGCCGTACGCAGCCGCTACTACATCGATGAAGACAGTTGGACGGCCATTCTGGGCGATCGCTGGGATGCCAAGGGGCAACTCTGGCATTCACTGTTTGCCCTGCCAATTCTGGCTCCGGACCTGCCGGGCGTCGAAACGTATACCGCTGGCTTCTACGACCTTATCTCCGGCACCTGGATGCTGATCGGCGAGATCGGCGACAAAGCCCAACTGCGCCCAGTCGCCCGCAAGCCGGATAGCCTGTTCACACCGGATGGGCTTGTCGCCGAAGGGGTCCGTTGATGGCATTGACTACCCGTTTCAGGCAACGGGTAGCGAGTGCGGCCTTGGCCGCACTCGCCATCCCCCCACTTGTCGGCACAGCCAAGGCTGAATCTTTGCTCCCGGTACTCGACCGTCCGGCCACGCCCAACGGTTTGGCCGAACAATCTGTCCTCTTGGCAGCGGCAAACGCCGGCGAGCGTCTAGTCGTGGTCGGCGAACGCGGGATCGTGCTTTTCTCCGACGACCACGGTCTGCATTGGCAGCAAGCCGTCGTGCCGGTCAGCGTTACGCTCACCACCGTGACCTTTGCAACGCCCACGTTGGGCTGGGCAGCCGGGCATGCGGGGGTGATCCTGCATACGCAGGACGGTGGCAAAACCTGGCAGAAACAGCTTGATGGGCACATCGCCCAACGACTGCTGCAAGCCGAATATGCCAGCGCGAAAAACGACACAGACCCTAAACGCGTCGCCCGCTCCGCCCAAGCCAAGGCTCTGGCGACGCCGGAAGCGGACAAGCCTTTCCTGGCCTTGCATTTCGTCGATCTCAATACCGGTTATGCCGTCGGCGCCTATGGCCTGCTCTTTCGAACCACGGATGGCGGCAAGCATTGGGATGCCTGGGTAACGCGAAGCGACAATCCGAAAGGACTGCATATTTATGCCGTCGCCAGCGATGGCAAACAGCTATTACTGGCCGGAGAGCAGGGCCTGTTACTACACGGCGATACAGATGGTCAGGCATTCACGGCAATCGACAGTGGTCTGCGCCGCAGCTTTTTCAGCGTGAGCCATGCCGCTGGACAATGGTGGCTGGCCGGCCTGCAAGGGAGCCTGCTGCACTCAGCTGATGGCAAGAAATTCGAATCCATTTCGGGACTGCCACCGATTTCCTGGGCAAGCATCCAAAAATCAGACAGGCAGTTACTCCTGACCAACCAAGCCGGTATGGCCTTTGTTCTTGATCCGGGAAGCAGCAAAACGCGTCAACTGCCTCTCGCCCCCGGCTTTCCCATCGCCACGGTATTCCCGAGTGGCGATGGCGGCCTGATCGGTATCGGCTTGCGGGGCGTCAAGCGTTTGCCCAGCACCACACCATGAAACGGATATCCAACGCACCATGAACGTTTCCGACCAGAATCTGGGCGAGCAGCCCGTCATCGCCTCACTCGCCGAATTTGATGCCGCGTCGGGGACGCGCACCGAACGGCTGATCTTCAACAACCGCAAACTCATACTTGTCATCTGTCTTTTCCTGACCGCAGTGTTTGGCTTGACTGCGACCCGGGTTCGGCTCAATGCCAATTTTGAGCACATGATCCCGACTGGGCACCCTTACATCGCGAATTACCTGCAGCACAAGAGCCAGCTATCCGGGTTGGGCAATTCACTGAGAATCGCGGTTGAGGCCGGCGAAAGAGGGATTTACGACAAAGCCTATCTCGACACCTTGCAGAAAATCAGCGACGAGGTTTTCCTGCTTCCCGGCGTAGACCGCCCATTCATGAAGTCCTTATGGACGCCTACCACGCGCTGGATGGGCGTCACTGAAGAAGGCCTGGATGGCGGACCGGTCATCGGCCCGACTTACGATGGGTCGCCACAGGCCTTGGCCGAAGTTCGGGCCAATGTCGAACGCTCGGGAGAAATTGGGCAAATTGTCGCGCTCGACGGAACATCCAGCATCATTTATGTGCCCTTGCTGTCGAAGGACCCGGCAACCGGCATGGCTCTCGATTACGCGAAGTTCTCGGCCGGCATCGAACAAATCCGCGACAAATATGCCGAGCAAGGTGTTCGCCTGCATATCACGGGTTTTGCCAAAGTCGTTGGCGACCTGATCGACGGCCTGCGTCAGATGTTGTTGTTCTTCGTCGCCGCCATTGCCATTGCAGCCGGCGTCCTCTACGCCTACACCCATTGCTGGCGCAGTACGGCCTTGGTTGTCTCTTGCTCGCTGGTCGCCGTCATCTGGCAACTGGGACTGTTGCCACTGCTCGGTTTCGAACTGGATCCCTATTCGGTATTGGTCCCCTTCCTGGTTTTCGCCATCGGCATGAGTCATGGCGCCCAGAAAATGAACGGCATCATGCAGGATATCGGCCGCGGCACGCATCGGGTGGTTGCCGCCCGTTACACGTTCCGCCGCCTCTTCCTGGCCGGGATGACCGCATTACTCTGCGATGCGGTCGGATTTGCCGTACTACTGGCAATCAAGATCCAGGTTATTCAGGATCTGGCCTTGATCGCCTCGATCGGGGTTGCAGTCCTGATTTTTACCAACTTGATCCTGCTGCCGGTACTACTCAGTTTTGTCGGGGTCAGCCCTAAAGCCGCACAACGCAGTCTGCGCGCCGAAGTTCTCTCCGCCGAGAATGGCGAGAAACACCCGTTCTGGGAGTTCCTCGATCTCTTCACGCAACGCCGCTGGGCCGCTGCTGCGGTTCTGGTTAGCCTGATCATCGCCGTCGGCGGCTATGTCACCAGCCTGCAATTAAAGGTAGGTGATCTTGATCCTGGTGCCCCTGAATTACGTGCCGACTCCCGCTACAACCGCGACAACGCCTTTATCGCCGCCCATTACACGGCCAGCAGCGACGTTTTTGCGATCATGGTCAAAACGCCGGACGCTGAGTGCTCGACTTACGACACGCTGATGCGCGTCGACGCACTCGAGCACATGCTGCGCCAGACCCCCGGCGTAGACTCGACGGTATCGCTGGCTGGTGTCAACCGCCTGCTGCTGACCGGCATGAACGAAGGCGACCTGCGCTGGTACGACCTGATCGACAACGCCGGAACGCTGAATGCCATCACGGCTGCGGGCCCCAAGCACGTCGTCAACGACAGCTGCAATCTGCTCACCGTCTACGCGTATTTGAAGGATCACAAGGCGGAAACGCTGTCACGGGTCGTCGCCGTCACCGAACGCTTTATTGCCGAAAACGCCACCCCGGAAGCCGAATTCAAGCTGGCCGCAGGCAATGCGGGCATCGAGGCCGCCACCAATATCGTTATCTCGCAAGCAAGTCGAGAGATGCTGTACTGGGTCTATGGGGCGGTGATCCTGCTCTGCCTGATCACATTCCGCTCCTGGCAAGCCGTACTGTGTGCGGTGCTGCCGCTGATGCTGACGTCCATACTTTGCGAAGCATTGATGGCGGTACTCGGCATGGGAATCAAGGTCGCCACACTCCCGGTCATTGCACTCGGTGTCGGGATCGGCGTTGATTACGCGCTTTACGTGATGAGCGTCCTGCTGGCCCGTATGCGACAGGGAGCCAGCCTCTCCGAAGCCTATTTCCAGGCTCTGCTGTTTACCGGCAAGGTGGTCATGCTGACCGGCGTCACGCTCGCCATCGGCGTCGCGACCTGGGCCTGGTCGCCGATCAAGTTCCAGGCCGACATGGGCATCCTGCTCGCCTTCATGTTCCTGTGGAACATGTTGGGCGCCCTGGTCCTGCTTCCAGCCCTCGCCCACTTCCTGATCCGTATGCCGGGCATCACCGCCCCCCCCGCCTCAACCAACTCATAAAGGAAACTCCATGCACTCACCAAAACTGCGCGTGCTGCTGGTCAGCCTCGCCCTGTGCTGGGGTGGCGCCAACGCCGCCCCGAATGCCGACCTGGTCTTGCGCAATGGCGCCATTTATACCGTCGAACCCGGAAAAACCTGGGTCGAAGCCGTTGCCGTCAAGGATGGCAAATATGTCGCTGTCGGCCGCAACGCGGATGTCACCAAATGGATTGGCAAAAATACTCAAGTCGTTGACCTGGCTGGGGCAATGGCCATGCCCGGCTTGAATGATGTTCACCAGCATCCTCTGGAGGGGGGCTACGAATCGCTTTATTCATGCAACATCCCGGCCAACGCTGCTTTTGAGGCCATGCTGGAACAAATCAAGCGCTGTGTGGAAAAAGCCGAGCCCGGCGACTGGATCGTCGGCGGTTCGTGGGGTAGCCAGCATATCGACCGTCTCGCCAGCCTGGAAGGTCTCAAGGCACTTGACGACGTTACCGCCGGCCACCCTACCTTCCTGCGAGACGACACTTATCACAATCGGTGGGTCAATTCCGAAGCCTTGCGTCGAGCCAATATCACCGCCACCACAGCCAATCCCGAAGGCGGCATCATTGTCAAAGATGCGAAAACAAATCAGCCGGTAGGTCTGGTCAAAGAGTTTGCAGCCTTTCACCCAATCGAAGCCCTGATTCCACCCCGTTCCAAAGAACGACTGCAAAAAGCTGCTGCCGCTGCAATTGCCATTAACAACGGTTTTGGCATCACCGGCATTCAAGACGCATTTAGCAGTGAAGGCTATCTGAAGGTATGGAACACACTGGATAGGGGAACCGGTGTCAATGCGTGGCTGATCGGCTCAATGCCAGCCATGCCCGCCCCGGACCCGACAGAGCGCTATGGGCAAGCACTGATTGATGCTCGTCATGAATTCCGCACAGAACACGTCCGCCCCGATTTTGCCAAACTGTTCCTGGATGGCGTACCGCCGGCACGTACATCTTTCTTCATCAAACCGTATCTGGAAGATGCCGCCCATGGCGCCCACTTCCACGGTGAAGCCAATTACAGCCAGAAGCAATTGACCGACATGCTGGCCAAACTCGACAAACAGGGAATTCCAGTAAAGATGCATGCCACAGGTGATGCCTCGGTACGTCTCGCACTCGACGCCATTGCCGAAGTGCGCGCTCGCAACGGCGCCCACGGCCCACGCCACCACATCGCCCACGCCAGCTTCGTTGCCCCGGAAGACATCGCTCGCTTCAAGCAGCTCAATGTCGTCGCAGACGAGTCGCCCATGCTGTGGTTCCCGACCGGACTGTGGTACGCCATCGTTGCTGCAATTGGCCAGGAACGCGCACTACACTTCTGGCCCATGAAAGATCTGCTGAAGTCAGGCGCTCTGCTAGCCGGCGGCTCGGACTGGCCGGCAGGTCAAGACACACCGAACCCTTGGATCGGTATCGAAGGGATGGTGACGCGGCGCAACCCAACCGGAGAAGTTCCCGGCGCGCTATGGCCGGAGCAGGCGATCAGCCTGAGCGAAGCGCTGCGCGCCTATACCCTGAGCAGCGCCAAAGCCATGGGCCTGGAAAAGACGACGGGCTCGATCAAGCCTGGCAAATCGGCAGATCTGATCGTCCTTGACCGTCACTTGTTCAAAATCCCAGCCGACCAGATCGATCAGGTAGCTGTGCAACGTACCTACTTCCAGGGGCGCCTGGTCTATGAACGGCCAGCACAAGCCAAGACGCCCTGAAAGCCCGCTCCTATTCCCGGTTCGATGGATTGCGTATCAACCGGAAATATCTAGTTTCAGAAATGCTGCCACTGCCTGCTCATCCCCTTATGGCATGAGCAGGTCAAAAACCGGCGCCGGAGCTTCCAAGTCCCATTTTGATTTAATTATCAAACACACAAAACCAATCAATACAAAACCAATTAACTCGCATCGAATCAGGACGCGACATTTTAAATATTTCCAATTTTTGATACCAAAAAAATCAAGCACCGTATCAAAATATTTCAACCGAACAGATTTGGATATTATTATGAAAAAAGCTTTTTTAATTATTATTTCAGCCATTTCGATTATTAACGTTTCTTACGCAAAAGATTCAAACGAAACATCGAATCCCAACGACAAAGCCGTGAAATGCACCAGCCAATGTAAAGACGGAGCCCAAAAACTCCCCCTCGACCATGGGCCACATGCCACGGTGACGCCCTGGGTAAATGCCCAGCGCAAACAAACTGAATCCAAGTAGAACAACTGTGGTTGCTTCACCCGCGATAATCTTCTCTCCTGATCATCGCGGTCCGGGCCGGCACTGTTTGTGCCAGTGCTGGCCCACCTTAAAAAACGACCTCGCCCGATCAAGGCAATGACTTCCATTAAACCTATTGCCAAACCCGAATTTCATTCAGAAATATTCAACCCCCGAGGCGAGCTTGTAGATCACATGAGACTGTTCGCCATAAATAATAGAAGCCATATTTTGTTACTGCTACGCCTATTAAAATCAGCCGCGTCCGCAAATACTGAAACGGATACCGTTGATCGCGTACTCAAATCGATGCGTAGTAATTTGGAAACACTCAGTATTTTGAGCGAAACATTGGCAACCTTGCTGGCGGAACAAAATCAATACTGATTTAAAAGCTCGCCCCGCCATTACGCTTACCCGGAAACCTCTGCATTTAATGCAGATCGCTCTGCTCGCTTAACAGACAGCACCAATCGACTGGCATTAACCGCCCCATCAATTCTGGCGTAGCGTCACAACTCAGCGCATTTAACGAAGACGGACGAATTGTGCAGCGAAGGCTTCGACTGAAGCCTTTCTTACCTTCCGTCGTCCAGCACCGCGGGAACAAACAGTCCACGCTGCATGACAAAGCGGGTCCATAAGGCCGAGGCCACACCGACCAGACCGAGCACGTAACCGGCAATCACCATGACCTCATGCGGACTACAGGAGATGACGTAAACCATGCCGGCGATACCGACAATCTGCGGTAGCGGGAACAATGGCGAGCGGAAGGGACGCCGCGCATTCGGATAGCGACGACGCAGAACAATCAAATTGATGTGCGCCACGATATAGGCGACCAACCACGAGGTTGAAGCAGCAATCACCAGATTCGTGATGGTTTCCGGTGAGCCTCCCATCAGCAGGATGGGAATGGAAAATGTGACAGCGATGGCAATAATCGCAGCAGATGGTGAATCGTACCGGGCGTGACGCCAGGCCAGGAAACCAAAAGCCTGGCCATTCAGCGCCATCCCCTCAAGCATTCTGGAAATGCCCGCCAGTACGGCATTGACCAAACCAATTGTCGCGGTAATCGCAGTCAGCAATAAAACGATGGCACCAACTCGCCCGAAAACCACTTTCGCATAATCCAGATGCGGAAAGCTGCTGTTAACCAGCACATCCTGCGGCAGCAGTGTCCGCGCTCCCAACGAGTAGAGGCCGAACAGTACCGCCAGGGCAGTAATGCCGAGAAGCATGGCGCGCGGAATAACTCGCTGTGAATTCTTGACCTCACCGATTATCGGACAGACGAACTCGGCGCCGACGAAACACCAGAAAAACAAGCCCACTACCATGCCAAAATCGGCCGCTGGCGCTTCTTGCGCCGATCGCCCGGCGGTACCAGGCACTTCGAGTGGTGCCAGCCAGAACAAGGCCAGTCCACTAAACAAAATCAGGCCCACCTTGAGGATGGCCGTGCTGTTTTGCAGTGCGGCAAACACGTCGGTTCCCCGAATATTGAGCACGGCCAGCACTGCAAGCAAGGTCAATGCAATGACCTTGGGTGGCAGGGCGATGCCTCCGATCTCTCGAACAACGCTGTCAAAGAGCATCAATTCGGCGGGAACACCAAAAACATTGACCACGACATAGCCGGAGAAGGTCGCCAGCAAGGCCGGGAAATTGCCGATCGCCACTTCGGTATAGGTGCTCAAGCCGCCACTGGAGGGCATCATCAGGGCGAGTTCCGAGAAGGTCAGGGCGTAGCTGATGGCCAGCAGATAGGCACACGCAAAGGCAATGCCGATCATCCACAGGGACTGCTGTCCGGCGACGCCAACCCCTTGCAGCACGCCGACCAGGGCCACCTGCGATACGGCAACGCCGACGATGACTGCGGCCAGGGTCGCGGCCCCCAGCGTTTTGCGCGTACTGCCCGGCCCGGCAGGCGCCTCTTGATGAGCATCCATTGACTCCCCCTTCTCTCGTTATTGGCGCAGGGTGGGTTGAATTACTGGCGGTTGATGATGATTCATCACGCTTCGGGCAATAATGCCCCGCCATCGACGATGATTGTTTGCCCCGTGATGTACGACGCTCCCGGCGAAGCGAGGAAGAGCATCGCAGCGGCGATATCCGCCGGCTCGCCAAGACGCCCGAGGGGAATGCCCTGACACAGGGCGGCCGTGACCTCTCCCCCGCCCAGGTTGTCCTGGGCCGGTGTCCGGATCATCCCCGGCTCGACTCCGTTCACCGTAATGCCATGCGCCGCCACCTCCAGCGCTGCCGCACGAATGAAGCCATTGACACCGGATTTCGAGGCGGCGTAATGGGCCAGACCGGGGTAAGCAACGCGCGGCCCGGTCACCGAGGAAGTGACCAGCATGCGCCCGCCCCCATTTTTCTTCATATACGGCAAGGCGGCCTGCAGCAGGCCGAAGGCAGCCCCGACGTTGATCGCGAAAGTCCTGGCGAGCAGCGCCGGAGTGATTTCCGCGAACGGCGTCAGCGGGAAAAAGGCCGCGTTATGAATGAGCACATCGACACCACCGTAAGCCGCCAGCGTTGCCGCGACAATCTCTCCCGGTGCCGCCGGCTCGCTGAGATCGGCACGCAGGGCCATGGCCTTGCCGCCCGCCGAGTTGATTTCCTCGGCAACGGCATTGGCGCCATCGCCATTGAGATCGGCAATGACGACAGAGGCACCATGGCTGGCGAAAGTCAGCGCGATCAGGCGGCCAATGCCGCTGGCGCCACCTGTCACGACAAGCGTTCGCCCGGAAAAATCGAGGCTGTTGCGATATTGACAAAGAGAGTTGCTCATGATTCGTCTGCCTTAACGGGTAAAAGCCAGCGTGGGAACGTCAACGATGGTAGCGCCGCCATCAGCCGTCAGGACGGCACCGGTAACGATGGAAGCGGCAGGGGAAGCCAGGAAGGCGCATACCTCGGCGATCTCGGCCGGATCGGCTGGACGGCGCAGGGGAACATCGCCGGTCACCAGCGCATAGGCTTCATCCAGCGAAATGCCGTGCTGCGCCATCAGCGGCTGCATTTCCTCGTCAGCCATGGGCGTACGCACCCAACCCGGACAAACGACGTTGGAACGCACACCCAGGGGGCCGTAATCGCGTGCCAGCGAACGGGACAAGCCGATCAGCGCATGCTTGAAGGTGGTATAGCCGCAGACCTGCGGCCCGGCGGCAAGCGCGGCGATGGAGGCGACGAAAACGATGGCACCGCGCTGCGCAAGCAGATGCGGCAAGGCGGCGCGAGCGCTGATGAAGGCCGTGTTGAGATTGGCATCAAAGGCCTTGCGCCAATCGTCAACCCCGGTTTCCGTACAGCTGCCTTGCCCATAGCCACCGGCATTGGCGATCAGGATATCGAGACGGCCATGGCGCTCGATCACCGTCGCCATGGCGCGCTGCATATCCGCCTCCTTGCTTGCGTCGGCAAACAGCGCAAAGCCGCCATGCCGGGCAGCAACCGTTTCGACCAGTTCGCGGCGCCGGCCAAGCACGCCGACCGTGGCCCCCTGCGCTGCGAGCTTACGGACGCAGGCTTCGCCGATGCCGGTGCCGCCACCGGTAACGACGGCAACCTTCCCGGCCAGCGGTTTAGCAGAAGAACTCATCGCGGCTTACTCTGCAGGAATGACCGAAATCACACGAGCCCGAGCGCCAACCGTGAAGTTGCGCAGCTTGCCGAAGTCGTTGCTCTCGTAACCGACGATCTTGCCGGTGGTTTTCAGGGCATTGAGGTCAACCATGACAATCCCCAGCGTCGGCACGATCTTCTCGCGCCAGGCAAAGAGGTAAAGATTCTCGTCGATCTTGAAATAGTGGCAGGCGTCGGTATCGGTCAGGCCTTTTTCGGAGCCTTCAATGCAGCGCCAGGTATAGAAACGCTCACTGAGGTAGATGTGCTCGTAGCGCTCGTGCGGGCTGTAGGTGTATTCGATGCGCTGACCGAGCAAGTCGCTGGTCGGCTCGACCAGTTGCCGGCCGTCATCGGCAGGCGCGTCGATACCGCCGCGCAGCACGCTCAATTTAACTGCCGTCAGCTCCTTGCCTTGCGCAATGCGGCTGAGGAAAGGCGTCATCGACTCATCCGCCGTCGGCAACTCACCGATCAGGGCGATGAAGCTGGCGCGCTTGAAATCGAGAACCAGGGTGACGCTGGTGGCGCGCTCGCCGCTCTTGATGAAGTCGACAAAATAGACATTCTCGCGCGGGCGGGTGGCCACGTATAGCTCGCTCCCCTGACGCGAGTCGCTTTCCCCTTCGATCATTCGCCAGTCGAGACGCTCGCCGCTGGCAAATTCATGTTCGATGACCCAGCCGTTCTCGAAGAAAAGACGGAGCTTCTTTCCAGCCAGATCCTGGACCGGCGGCAGGCAATTGTTATCGGGCAAGAATGCGTCGCCAAGGGCGCCGACCGGGATCCATTCAGAAGGGGAGTTGGTGTTTGTAGTCATGGTCTTTTCCAAAAAGAAGGCTGAGACCGCACTATCCACCAAGGCCGAAAGGGTGAAAATCGACCAGAAGTATGAGAGCCTGAACAAACTTCATCAGGAGATGCCAAATCCCTCGGCGAGACGCGCCGGGAAATTCGGATCAGAGAAAACATGGAAACAGAATTTGGCGATAAATCCTTGTCCGACCTCGGACAGGCCTTTGGCAGCAGTGCTGGCAGCGTGCTGGCGAGCACGGGCTGGGTCACGTATGTCGTCGGGCCGGAACTGAAAATCAAACATTTCCTGAGCAGCAACACGTCAAGCAACGAACAAAAGGACTACGAAGCGCATTTCGCCGGCCTTGACCCCCTGTCGCCGGCGCATTGCCTCGCCCAGGATCGCTGGGTTGCCACACTGCGCCAGATGCTGGCACCACAGAACCCGGAACATCAGGCTTATCAGACGCAATTCATGCAGCGCCACGGCATCGTCGACGCACTGGAAATATTCCTTAAATCCGATGCCGACATCATTCTCGGCTGTTCGCTGTTGCGCCATGGTGAGGCGCCCGAATTTTCGCGGCAGGACATCGAAAAAGCGGAGGCCTTGAGGACACTCGGCAATTTCGCCCTGTTCCGGACTTTTCCCCGGCGCCAGGCCAGCCTCGAGATGATTATCGAGCGTTTTCCGGCGTTGACCGCACGCGAGGCAACCATGGTTCAATTGGTCGCAGCCGGCCTGAGCAACAAGCAACTTTGCCGGGAACTGGATATCTCCCTGCCCACGGTAAAAACCCATCTCCTGAGCGTCTTCCGCAAGATGAACATCGGCAGTCGTACCGAACTGGCAGCCAAAGTCCTTACCTGAATCCCCTTGCATCCGATATCACCTCTCCGAGCGCTCCATTCCCCCGAGACGCTGCCAGCTGCAGAACCGGACTTTCGGCAGGCATTACCTCACCAAGGGATTGATCAGTCAGCCAAACGGACCTGCGCCGCAGCAGATGAGAGCACAAGGCGTACGAGTTCCGACTGGCGAGTAGCGCCAGTCTTGGCCAAGGCCTGTTTGAGCTGACCACGGACAGTACCCAGAGAAACCTGACGGTGGGCTGCGTACTGATCAAGTGAAAGTCCCCCAACCAGAGCACACACCAGGCTTGACTCTGCCGGAGTCAAGCCAAACAGCACACCCAAGGCTTCAACTGAAACCGGCATACCGGACGCCGGCGTAGTCAGGACGATCAGAACCGCATTTTCGGCTCCGCTAACACCGAGATTCGCCAGCGGCTGCAAAGCCAGATGAAGAACGTCCGGCGGCTGACCCAGAGCAAGATAACGCACTTTGTTGCCAGGTATGGTCGCAGCACCAAGCGCAGAGATCAGGCGCTCGCTATCCTGTATTTTTTGGCCACTCAACCTGCCCCCAAGCACACGCAAGGCATAATCCCCGGCCAGCAGACGCTCCGCACTCCCGTTCATCCAGCGGACCCGGCCGTTGCCATCGCAAACGAGCATACTGCAATGCAGGTGATCGAACTGGCGACGCAACTGGGTTTCAAGCCGGTTAGCTGCATCAAACTTGGCTGACAAGCGCATGGCCTGCTGCAAGTGCGGCGACAAGGCACCAAGTTGATCAAGCTGGCGCGAGGAAAAATCTCCTCCGTCACCGGGCGCCCGATGTAGTGCGATCGTGGCATAGGTATCCGCATCAATTTGCCAGAGTGTCCCGATGAAACGCCCGAGACCAAGCGAACCAAGTTGTTCACGCAATTGACGCAAGGCCAGGTCATCGTTGACGAACAGATCTTCGTCGCGCACCAATCTGTTCAAGCCGATAAACCCCCGCTTTGTGTCCAGCCGCGGATTGTTTTCCGAGGCAAGATGCACGCTGCGTGGAGCGAGATGCCTGCCCGTATGCGAATCCTGAGCCGACCAACGGGGAGCCAGACGCTTGCCATCAAAGCTGAATGACTGAACTACAGCCGAACGCGCCCCGGTCACCGTACATAACTGATCAAGCACATCAGACCAGCGTTCGGGCTCGCTTGGGCAGGCATAAAGATCAAACAGCAAGGCATCGGATAGCGGCCTGCCGGCATGACACTTGACCGAGGAGCATTTTGACGAAGCGGAAGATGCAATTTGCATGTCAATCATCCCGAAGGCTGAAAAAACCATTCCGGAATTGACCGATCAATTTCCGGAAAATTACTGGCCGGGCATATCGGGCCAAAAATCAGCACGCCGTTCAGGCGTTAAGACAGCGCTCCCGCGTCTGCGACGGCAGTTCGCCGAACAGGCGGCGATAATCCTGGGCCAGTTGCGACAAGTGCCAGAAGCCCCAGCGTGCCGCGACATCGCCGATGGACTCGCGGCCTGGGTCGCAGGCCTTGAGGGCGCGGCGGAAGCCGTTCAGGCGGATCGCCTTCAGGTAATGCTGCGGCGAGATGCTGAATACTTCCTGGATAGCGTTCTGCAGCGTGCGCCGCGTTACGCCGACTTCATCGCAGATGTCGGTAATGCTCAACGCCGACTCGGGATTGGCATCGAGAAAACTGCGCACCCGGCGCACGATGCGCTCGCGGTTCGGGCACAAGCCACGCGCCGATGTTTCGCGCCCGGCACTGACCGTCTCGCTCAACAGCGCGTAAAACTCTTCGGCCAACTGCTTCTGGTTGGAAGCAATCAGCAGACGCTCCGGCGACTCCTGGCTGGTTTCAAAGGCGCGCAGCAGGAAATCGGCCAGCGCTTCGGAATGACAGGGCTCGATGGTCTTCGCGCTATGCAGCAACTCATTCTCAAGCTCGCGAAAATTGACGCTGGGATCCTCGAGGTTGGCGCACAAGTCTTCCGGCGAGAAAACTGCGGCCACCAGATCGAAACGCTCCGGCGTGCGAATCTCGAACTCGGTATTCGGCTCAAGCAAGGCGGCCGAGCGCGGCCGCATGATTTCACCGCAGTGGTAGCCATGCTCGGCCAGGCCCATGACGGTACCGATCGCAAAGATGCCGCTCGGCGTGCAGCCCTTTTGCAGCAGCACGCGATTGCTGGTTTCACGCATCAACGTGAAGGCCGGCAGCTTGATTTCGTGGATGGACCCCTGAAAAAGCCCGGACGACAACTGGTCGTAACGCTGCCCCCAGCCGGCATAACCGAGCGCCGCCGCCTGCAGGTCGACATCGGCATTCTGGATGGCGCGGCAATGAACGACGCCACGAGCAGCGACTGATTCCATACCCAGGTTCATTTGCTTTCCTCCACGCCCATCGAATTCACCAATATCAAACTCGTTTATTAATGTACAACAAACTCACTAACATGTTCACGTAAACTCTGCGCCGACATGCAACGCGTGCTGCGTGCCTGCTCAGAAAAATCCGGATGATCTCTTCTAGCAAAAACCCGACCCGGGATTTACGCGAACAACAAAAAACCCGAATGGAATCATCGGATTCGCCGCGAAATCCGCGAAAAATATGGGGTTTACCGGTAGCGGGCGAATTGCGAAGAAAATTCGCTGGGCATTACACCGCAACGGCGACGGGCGAACAAAAGCACCAAAATGGGGGAAAGTGCACAAGGGACGCACCAAAGGCGTTGCGCACAAAATCCCGACCGGGTTGCCCGCCGGGATTAAATCAGCTGAAGATGCAGATTACCTCCCTAGGTACGAACAGGGCTGGCAGCAGCCGGCCACAACCAGTCATCCAAGAAATTGCTCCATAGCTGACGTTCGCATGGAGATTTTGCCCGAACCTTGCCATCTCGAAAAATGAGTGAGGCGTTGAAGTGCTCAAGTCTCAGGCAACGAATCCATCGGACTGCGTACTCCACGACCGCCAATTTTTAAAACATGGGTATAAATCATGGTCGTCGCCACATCCGCATGGCCGAGCAATTCCTGCACCGTACGGATGTCATAGCCGGCCTGTAGTAAGGTCGTTGCAAATGAGTGGCGCAGCGAATGAGGCGTTGCCGGCTTGGCAATACCGGTAAGTGTCAATGCACGCTTGAAGGCTCTTTGAAAAGTTTGGTCGTACATGTGATGCCGGCGCACAACACCCGAGCGCGGATCCACCGAATGGGTGTCCTGGGGAAATACCCAGAACCAATTCCATGATGTTCCAGCCCGAGGGTATTTGCGGTCGAGTGCATCGGGCATCGCCACACTACCACGTCCGGCTTCCTGGTCCGCACTCCACAACACCCGAGACCGCGACAATTGCTCTCGCAGAGCTGAAACAAGACGCTGCGGCAACATGACAGCCCTATCCTTTCCACCTTTTCCCTCGCGAACAATGATCGTGCCGTGATCGAAATCCAAATCTTTCACCCGGAGCTGCAAGCCCTCGTTGATCCGCATTCCAGTGCCATAGAGCAATTGGGCAAATAGGCGATGCTCCCCAGTCAGAATGCAGAAAATTTTGGCAACCTCCTCAGGCGACAGAACGGTGGGGAGTCGTGTTTTCGTGCGTGGCCGACCAATCTCCTTCATCCATGGTAAATCGGTACCGAGGACTTTGCCGAAAAAGAACAACAAAGCTGAAAGGGCTTGCTTGTGGGTTGATGCGGCCACATTTCGCGAATTGGCCAGCCAAGACAGAAACGCCTCTACCTCAGGACCGCCCATGGTTGCCGGATGCTGAAGACCGTGGAATCGGATGAACGTGCGTACCCAATAGACATACACCTCCTCCGTGCGTATGCTGTAATGCAAATAGCGAATGCGCTCGCGCAGTTGGTCGAGCACTTTCACAGATTTAAGAGGGGGCAACGGCACAGTGCTGCTTTTCACGATTATTTAATGCTGTATAAAAACACAGCATAGTTGTCAAAAATGCAGGCTACAAGTTGCTTTTAGTGCATCCTGTTGCGCCGAGTTAGGGAGCCGGCGCCGGAGTTATGCAGCAAAACTGTCTCCCGATAACAAAGTTGGGCCTCTCTTCCGTGAGTAATTTGTCGCCTTCGCATCTCCCACCATTCGTGGTCTCGCGCTCCCCTTCGCTCGTGGGTATCCGTTCTTCGTCGCCTGCCTTCACGTTGGGCACTCGGGCACTTCTGGCTGGCGTTTGCGGTTCGTGTTTTGCCGCGGTGGTTCTGTCGCACGGTAGTCGGTCGGTTCCTGTGGTGCCGTGTTCCGCTTCGGTTTCGGTGCGTGCGTTGGCTCCGCTGTCCTTCGCCTTCGGTCGTTCGCTATCGCGGGGTCGGTCGAGTGTCGTTCTTTCGCCTTGTCGCGCTTGGTCGGCCCGGCACTGTGGGTCGCCGCTTGGCGTCGGCCGTGCCCATTCCTGAAGTCGTGAACCTCAGCCGCAGGTGCCTCCTGCAGAGGTCCATGCAGTCCGCCTTTTCGGGTGCTCTTTCCGGGCCAGTGTCGGTCGCTGGTCCCGTTGCGCTGCCACCCGAGGCCCAACCTGGCGGTCGAGGGGACGGCCCAGAAGCTGCGCTTCTGGGTTCCCTCCCTTCGGTCGGCCGCCCCTCACCTCTACGTTAGGCCTTCGCCCACGGTGCATTGAAGTCATGAGCTACCCGCTTCTCTCTTGCCACCAGCCTCTCGGCGCGAACACGCACTGCGGGCTTGTGCGTGGGCAGCCTCGTCGTTCTTCGCTCTTGCCTCCTGTGCTTCCGGTTTTTCTGCGCGCGCCGTGCCACCCATTACTCCGTCTTCCTCTTGCGGTTTTTCGTGTCAGGTGCTTCGGGCGCCCGCACTGCTTGGCGCGCCGTGGCAACTCCGCTCAGCTTCCTTCGTTGTTTCCCGTCGGTCGCGCGGCCTTCATCTCCCTTCTGGCCTTCTCGGATGCCGTGCTCCGCTCGGCCAGCATTTCTGGGTCGCTCGCGCTTCGTTGGGCCAAAGATCTTCTTGCCGGGTTGCCCGCTCGCTTCGTCGCACCAGGGGTTTCCCTCTTGCCACCGTCTCGTGTTCTCTTCTGTTTTTTCTTCGGTCAAAGTCGGCGCCTAACCAAACGGTCGAGGGGACGCCGTGCCGGCCACGCAGCTTCGCATCGGGCGTCCGCGCGCGGCGCCCCTCACCTTGAACGTTAGGCGGCAAGGCAAATCCCATATGCGCTCTTACGACGGAATTGACTATCGATACAACAGCAATGACCCTGAAAAGGAAAATGCTATCGGGGTCATTGCAAACATCCTGGGCTTCCGGCCTTTGACAACCGATCTGGATTACTCCCTGAATTTCTATGCCGGAGGCTCAGGAATCGATGATCGCTTAGCCATTCGTTGCCTGTATGTTCAGTCAGATTGGCCTGCGATAGCCCAGACACTTCGCCTCAAGCGAGTTAGCGAAGTGGCTAGCGACCCCGATTGGGAAGAGGCGTTCCTGTGGCTGATAGATGCTGAAGGCATTGAAGGGGCGCTTGAAAATCACTGCGCCCGGTTCATCAACAATCAGAAGCTCAAATTCCAAGATGGGGCTGATGAACGCTGGGAAATCTTTTTCTCCAACGAAAGTGACGTGAATTCGTGGTGCGTTGTATGGTGCGACAGTGCCCACCTGAACTATCTGAGCTTCGATCAGGGGTGATCATGCACGTTACTCGGTATTGTGAATCCGCGCCGCCTAACACTGCGGTCAAGGCCGCTCCCTCCGGTCGCTGGACGCTGCGCGATAAAGCGCCGCGCAGCGCCCCTTACCTACAACGTTAGGCCTCAAGAGTCATGTCCACAACAGCACTACACGCTAACGCTTTTTACAAACAAGTCGCACGTGAGCAAGTTGTCTTCACGTTTATGGATGATGGTGGCTTTCTTGTCTTCCCAATTCACGGCAAAGAGGTTGTTCCTTTCTGGTCAAGCCGCTCTCGATTAGAGAAGGTCGCCACTGAACATCCAAAATATGCAACCTACCAACCTGAACAACTTCCTCTTGAAGAGTTTCTTCAAAAAACACTTGCTCTATTCGAGGAAGAGAACATCCAAGTCGGCGTAAATTGGGCCGGTGCTCGTTTAAGTGGTTATGACATATCTCCGCAGGATATGAAGATAAACATAGCTCATTGGTTGAGCGGCAATGTGGCCTAACCCTGCGCTCAAGTTCGCTCCCTTTGGTCGCTGGGACGCGCCTTCGGCGCGCCCCTTAGCTACACGTTAGGGCAAAGATGCCGGTCACTGTCTTTGGGTTCATTGATGGCTACACTGATGTCGCGCAAGACGCGCACAACCAGCAGCAACTTCTGGCTCTGCCAAAGACCGGCACGTGCCTGACAGCGCAGCTCTTCTCGTTTGTTCCGCAGAGCCGGGGGTACGCGTACTACGGAAGCCATATCCATTTTGCGGCAGGCCATAAGGAGTTCTACTCTCTCGATGACGAATGGATCACGGAGTTTGAAAGTCTTCTGTCGAGCCTGTATTGGAGCCAAGCAGAGCTGATAGTGACGTGGTCAAAGGAACGCTACTTATGGGTGTCTAACTACTCCGTTGAAACCCCAAATGATGCGCCAAGCAAGATTGTGGGCAGATCAAGGTTTGAGAGTGCTTGGAACTTGAAGGAAATTCCATGGGACTCCTGAGGGTTGGCCCTAACACTGCGGTCAAGGCCGCTCCCTCCGGTCGCTGGACGCTGCGCGATAAAGCGCCGCGCAGCGCCCCTTACCTACAACGTTAGCCATCAGGAAAGCGCATCTTGGAAACGCAAATCGATGAATTGGGCCAGCGTATTTCGAAACTTATTGAGCGACTCCGCTCGAGTGGATATGTATTTGACCGACCAGAAGAGGTTTTTCCGGGGCCTGATCTTGGCGCTGCAGATGCCATTCAGAAAATTGAGTCTGCAATTGGCAAATTACCACTTGCACTTAAACTGTTCTGGCAACGCGTTGGTAGTGTTGACCTGTCTGGCTCTCACCCAGAATGGGAGGCCTCTGGCTACGAGGATCAGCTGATCGTCTTTCCTTCGGCATATGCGCTTTACGAATTAGAGGAATACCTCGCCGACCAGGAAGAACGCCAGCGTTACAACTCTCCCTATGTAGTGCCTATCGCGCCTGATTACTATCACAAGGCTAACGTCAGTGGCGGCCCGCCATATTCCATTTCGCTGCCAGCCGTCGCTGACAATCCTCCGCTAAACGAAACCCCTATACCCGAGACCTTCATCGAACACATTGAACGAGCGCTCCGATTTGGAGGGTTTCCGGGCCTCGCAGATTGTGAACGCCATACATGGCCCATTGCCAGCCTAGCCGTGAGCGCAGATGGCTAACGAATAAGGTTAGATCGTGCGAAGCCACGATCTGAACCGTTTGTTGGACGAGCCCGGCCCTGAGCATGGGCTCATAGCAAATATGTATTTGGGAAGTTGCCCGGTTTGACGTTTTTCCGGGAGAA